>Ga0105049_10002443_pt1 | contig 22015 bp, 16 predicted proteins | sample MAT06_FD_78087 | JGI IMG/M metagenome (GOLD analysis project Ga0105049, IMG submission 78087) | Freshwater microbial communities from Lake Fryxell liftoff mats and glacier meltwater in Antarctica - MAT-06 | ecosystem: Environmental > Aquatic > Freshwater > Ice > Liftoff microbial mat | place...
AAAGATCAATTTGAACACCCGTCGGTCGGAGGTGCTGGCCGCCCTGCTGCAGGGATCGGCCGCGCAGTTGGCGGACATCAATCCCGGCGGAGGAGTGGTCCTGAACACGGTTGCGGCCAAACGTATCGCTGATCAAATCGTCAAGGCATCCACCGCCGCTCCGTTTCGCAGCCGCGGTGATCTCATTTCCCGGGTCCTCCATGCCGCCGGAGTGCCGGATCCGGTTCAAAGCAACAAAAAAACAGAGCGGGAAGCGGCCGTTCGCGCCCTGGCGGAAATGGGCGAAACCCGGACTTGGAATTTTCTCATCGATTTGGTCGTGCAAACCGGGAGATTTTCACTGGCGGCATAGAGTGGGGCGGATTTTATCGTGCAGGGGGAAAAGCGGGTTTGGCAGCATGTGGCCATCGACCGGCTCACAGGCAAGGTGGTAGCGAGTCAAACGGAAACCATTAATGATTAAACGGCATCTGATAGTGGTGGGGATGATGTGGACCTGTGGTTTCGCCATGGCGCAAGAACCGGCTTCGAAGGATCGACCCCCGCTGGCCAAGGTTCCGGACATGACCGAGTGGACGGTCTCCTATCAGCGGACTTCCCGAGCCGCCAAGCAGGGCCCGGCCGCCGGGCCACCCGAACAGGAGGCGGAACTTTCTCGCGATGACAGCGGTGGGAATCCCCCCGCTCCGGGCCGCTCCGAGATCAAACGTGTCCACAACACGCTTTCTTCCGGGATGCGCATTCAGGAAACGCTTTATCGGGACGGAGACCGGACGATGGAAGTTTCCCTGGATGGTTTGTATTTTTGGAAGACGGACGAGAATTCCTGGGTGGTGTTGACCGGAGAAGAGATGGCCGGCCAAGGACGGGCATTCTCTCCGAACGGATTTCCGGAACTGTCCTGGGTGGGAAAGGACAGCCTCGCGGGTGAGAAAGTTTACGCGGGAATAACCTGCGACGTTTACCATGGCAACGCCTTTCAGATCTCCGGATGGGAGGCGGGTCTCGCGCTGCCATCCTCGGGGAGTAAACCCGCTCAGGCGATGTCCGAGGCCGTGTTGAGGCGCATACGGGCGAGTGTCCTTGAGGTCGCCTACATCGATCAAAAGACCCGGCTTCCCGTGGCTTTGGAAACTCCCATCGTCACGCGACGCTATCATTTTTCTTCCTTGGAAAAGACTCCCCCCCCGCCTCCGGGGCTGGAAACGGCCCACCAATACCACAAGGAGAGTATGGAGCGGATCACGAAGCGCTATAAAATCCCCCAATAGCCCGCGCGAGAGAATGAAACCACCGGGGCACAAAGATCGGTCAACTTTCGACCGAATTTCCCTCATTCAACTGGAGAACCCAGACCAATCATGATCAGCAAAGCCTTTCAGATGCAATTGAAGGCAGGCTGTCTGGCGAACTACGAGTTGGCGCACAACCCGATCCCGACCGCCCTCGCCGAAGCTATGACCGACTACGGTGTAATAAAATTCTCAATTTTTCACGTTCCAGGGTCGTTGGATTTGTTTGCATATGTTGAAATCGAGGACGAAAAGCGCTTTGCCGACCTGGCCGGACTCGAAGTCTGCCAGGCGTGGTGGCGGGAAATGACCCGCTACTTGGCTTGTGAATCGCCCGGCGATGCCAAAGCCATCGAAGTTCCCCTTCGCGGAATTTTTACCTTCGTTGCGCCAGAGGCTGATTAGAACTAGAATTGGGGTGCGCTTTGTATTCGATCGCGAAATTCCTCCAGAGGGCGGGTTGCGGAAAGCCCGAGATTGGCCTGGGCCGGCCCTATACGAGCTCTGCTTGGCCCAAGCGCGCCCATCCCCGCTTTTTTTCCGCACCTCGGTGGTCGAACGGTCACCTGCGGTAGCCCAGTGCGGCGCCGCCATCGGGGCAGATCACCTAGCCGGTGATGAACGAGGCCTCGTCCGAGGCCAGGAAGGCGCAAACCTCGCCGATCTCCTCGATGGTGGCCATCCGCCCGGGGAGATGCCAGCTGTCGACCAACCGCAGCGCGGCTGACGGATCATACTGGCTTTGCGCCCATTCCTCCATCAGCGGCGTCATCACGCCGGCCGGGGCGACCGCGTTGACACGGACGCCCAGCGGAGCCAGGTCGATGGCCAGCGCCTTGGTCAGGCCGATTTGGCCGGCCTTGCTCGCGACGTAGGCCGGCGCCGCCTGCTGGCCGATCTCTCCGACTTTGCTGGACATGTTGATTATCGAGCCTCGGGTCTTGATCAACTCGGGCAAGGCGAACTTGCAGCCCATGAAGGTGCTCGTGAGGTTAAGTCTGAGGAGATTCTCGAAATCATCCACCCCGGTCTCAGTGATCGTCATCGCCGGCGGATGCCAGCCGGCGTTGTTGACGATGCAGTCGATCCGCCCGAAATAGCTTACGGTTTGCCCAACCAGCGACTTCATCGCGGCCTCATCTCGGACGTCGCAGGCAACGAACTGGGCTTCGAAGCCGGCATCCCGCAACTCGTTCTCGGCGGCGCGTCCCTTCTTCGTTTCTTCTTGCGAGGCGAGCACGACGCGGCACCCGTGGGAAGCAAAGACCCGGGCGCAGCCAAATCCGATCCCCCTGGTTCCTCCGGTGATGATGGCAGCTTTTCCTTCGAGTTTCATGTTATGTGGTCAGGGATGCGAGAGTTTCCCCGGGTCCTCGCCGGCTCTGAGATGTTGCGGTGGCAAGCCCGAGTGTGCCCGAGGTTTTCGAGGCAACACGATGATAAAAATTTAGGTTTTCCGGATTGGCGAGGTCAACTTCGTACCCGGGCAACATTTCATCCATGCACGCCTTCGCCGCGCCCGTCTGGAGCACCTGCGGAAAACAGCGCCGGACGACTCCGAACATCAGATCGGCGGAGATTGAGGCGCCGGGCGAGGCCCCGAGTAACGCGGAGATCGTCCGCTCGTGGTTGGTGAGAATTTCGGTTTCAAAGTGAATCGAGCTTCCCCTCCCGTTCACCTTCTTGATGACTTGAACACGGATGCCCGCATCCACTAGACGCCAGTCATCAGCTTTTGCCTCCGGGTAGAACTGCCTCAGAATAGCCAGACGGGCGGCTATCCCCTGGGTTCCCTGGCGCAGCATGTATTTCACCAAAGGAAGATTGTGGAATCCCGAGTGCACCAGGGTCCCAAGGTTGTCCCGCCGGATCGAGCGCACCAGATCAAACATGCTGCCGGCCTCATCCAAAAAGCGGGTGGTGAGCTTGGTGAAAGGCCCGAACAGAATCGAGCGTTTGTCGCCAATGATTCGGGTGTCCAAATGCGGGAGTGCCATGGAAGGCGAGGTTCCCATGGTTGCCTGGCCATAGATCTTGGCGTGATGTTTGGCCACCACCTCGGGATTCGTGCAGACCAGCCACTGACCGCCTACGGGAAATGCGCCGTAGCCCCTGCTCTCCGTGATTCCGGCCATTTGCAGTAGGGGCAGGCTGCCGCCGCCTGCTCCGACAAACACAAATCTCGCCGCATCCGTACGGCGCTCTCCGGTATGCAGATTCCTCACCGCAACCCGCCAACCTGCGGAGGTCTCCTGCAGTCCGGTGACACGATGGCGAGTGTTCACCTCACATCTGGGCTGGCGTTCCAGCCATTCACACAGCTTGCCGGCCAGGCTACCAAAATCGACTTCCGTCCCGGTCACCATCCGCGACGCCCCCAAGCGGACTCCATCCCGCCGTCCCGTGGTCAGCAGCGGTGCCCAATCGCCGATCTTTTCCCGATTTGTCGTGAACTCCATCGACTGGAAAAAATGGTGCTCCGCAAGGCGTGCGGCGCGCTCCCTCAGGTAGGCCACCTGCTCATCGGTCCGGACGAAGCTCAGGTGCGGCATCGGATGAATGAAATCCCGAGCCCGCTCGATTAGCCCCTCCCGTACGGCATAAGCCCAGAACTGAAGTGAACGCTCATATTGCGCAAACACCGAAATTGCCTTGGTCACGTCCACTCCGCCGTGCACGCCGACAGGTGGCGTCATATACAGCTCGCAAATCCCGGCATGCCCGGTGCCCGCGTTGTTCCATGCATTCGACGCCTCCATCCCCGGCGCCACGTTTGCTTCGTAAATCGAAATTTCCATCCCCGGAGACAGACGCTTCAACATTATTCCTAGAGTCGCAGACATGATTCCCCCTCCAATCAAAATCACGTCTTTGACTGATTGCCGCCGCCCCATTTGCTCACCACGGTGAACTTTCGTTATGGATAGATCAAGTATCATATATGTTATTTTTTGAAAAGTTGGCCAAAATCCAGCCAATCCCGATGTGTTGACTCAACCCAATGCCTTGACCGTACGGGATATTTCCTATGAAATATACGCATGCAAACCGAGCGATTGAGTGAAGCGAGATGATTTTGCGGCAGTTGGTAAACAGAGTGTACCGGCGTCAAGCCGCCAATCCGCATTGAACGACTCCAAACCCTTGCCGCACGACAGTCCCGTGTTGTTGGAACGCCGATCCATTCGACAAGACCTGCTCAGAACTCTGCTCATGGCTATCTTCCAAGGGCAGATTAAAGTCGGACAAACCTTGAATATCCAGCGTCTCGCCGCACGTTTCGGAGTGAGTGCAACGCCGGTGCGGGAATCTCTGGTGCAACTGGCCTCCATCGGCATGGTGGAAATGCGCCACAATTATGGCACTGTAGCCCGCCCGTTCGGCCGTGTGGAACTCAGTGAGATCTACCATCTCCGGGCGGTGCTCGAATGCGAGGCCACGCGAACAGCCTGTGGGCGAATTTCCGGCGATGAACTGTTGGCATTGAGGACGGAAATGCAGGGGCTGCTGGACGCGCGCGGCGAGCAATGGTCGGAGCGGGCGATGGCTGCCGACCGCGCTCTGCACGCGTTGATCGCCAGCCATTGCGGCAGCCGTCGGCTGGAGGAGGAAATCGGCCGCTACAATATGTTGATGCAATGCATCCGCGAGGTGGTTGGCAACTACTGTCATGCCCAAGACAAGGGCCTGTATGAGCACCTCAACATCGTGGATGCCTTGCTGGCCAACCACCCTGAACTTGCGGCGCAGGCGATGCGTTCCCACATCCTGAGCACCGCCGAATCGGTCAAGACGGCGCACTTCGGAAAGTCGCAAGTGCAGATTGAGGAATCAATCAGCACATAGTTGGCGTCAATTTCTGCGCAGAGGGAAGCGTGACCTCAACGTGCTCCGTACTGACCACCAATCCCCGCTCATCCGTCAGGTTGAAATAGTAAACCCGTGACTCTTCGGGCAACAGAGCGGAAACCTGATTTTCTTCGCTGCCGATCTCGGCTGGAATACTGGCCCATTCCCTATTCCGCCAGACACCTTCATCTTTCGTGAAATTTAATTCTGCCTTCACAACTTGCGAAGTACTCTCATAATCGGCCCAGGCATGATTCCCTTCGCGCCCTTGTTCCTTGATTTGTGTCAGCGGTATTCCATTGTTCAAATGGAATTCTGCGAAAGAATGGATCTCCTCAGGGTTTTCGCCGGGACCGCCGTGGGCGTGTGGCATGCGCAGTCGAACCGCGAGGGTCCTGGATCCGGACGGGAGTCGATATGATTTCTGGAGGGCATTCAGGGGATAGCTAGTGTCATTGCTGCCGGTCACCCAAAGCATTGGTATCGTAACTTGTGACAAGTAGCTGCCGGGGTCCCACCATGTCATCCATTGCTCGGCTTTTACCGGGCCAAGAAGTTTCACGTAGTCAGTGAAGTCGGTGTCATCAAGCAGGAAACCGCAACCATACACAGGAGCCGCAAACTTAAATCGATGGTCGATCGCCGCAGCAATGCAGGTCAAGTATCCTCCCCAGGAAATTCCCGTGATGCCTACACGTTCTGGATCCACCTCCGGCATCGAACGGATCAGGGAATTTGCAAGCAAGATATCTGCGACCGCATGGTAGCACCATTGGTCCGTTTGGGGCCAATCCATCTGGTCAAAACCACCCCATCCCGGGGGCCCGGCCCATTCATGGTGCCGCGATATGTCAGCGTCGAGTGTGGGTACGGCCCCGCATAGATCCATCGCGATGGCCGCATATCCACGAGAGACCCACAAACGCACCCAGTCTGCATATGCAGTTCCTCCCCCCCCGTGCACGAGGACCATCGCGGGCGTCTTTTGACCAGCTTTTGACTTTGGAATTCCATACCATGCAAACACCCGGGTGGGTTTGCCTTGGAAAGGGAGCCCCTCATAAAGAATAGCTTTGACTCCGGAGGACGTCATATCATCTGCCGGATAAGTCGACGGCGGCTCAGACAAGGAATCCAGATTCCATGGAAATGTCCGGACCGCGAGACTGGGAAAATTCGTGCCACTCATAGTATATCTCTTGCCCCTTAGCATTTCCCAAGCAAATCAGGAAGCTGATAGAGATGTCGTCTTGCTTTGCGAATCGACAAGTCCATAGGTTTAATCAAAAACCAACCAACCAAAGCGTCCGCCTGTCGCGTCCTTGTTCGCTGGGAGCAGGGTCTGAAATTCCTGATCGCCCAATAAATCCGCGGCCCGGCCCATGTCAAAGCGCAGCGGGCGCAGATGCCCCCGTTTAAGTCCCAGCGCGGCCAACGGAAATCGAATGCTCAAGGACCAGAACCCGTCCCCGCGGAACGAGCGGGCCGTCCAGCGGAAATTGCCAGGGGCGCCCATCGCGCGCAACCACTCGCCACCGGAACGGGGATCGATATCATTCATGGCCCGACCGGCAAAATACTCGCGGGCGCCGGCTGCATTGATCAGAAATCCGCGGCTCTCTTCGAATTGACTGGGAAAGATACTTACATGCACTTGGTCATCCGGTCCCAAATCATTGGGATCGTGTGGATCGGCGCGCAAGCGCTCCATGTGCGGTTCGCGACAAATAAAGCCCAGGTAAAGCGCATCGCTGGTGTAGCCGGCCTTCCATGTGGTGGCCCGTCCGTTATTCCTCTGCCTTTCGGGAACATCAAAGGGCGGGGCCTCCTCCATGGCATCCCAAGCACCCCCGACCGGGCGGCCCTCATGGGAAGGCGGACGTTCGAGCCGACGGCAGCGGTACACGTACCCGGCAGGTTCCTCACCGGTATAGGCCGGGAACAGTGGCAAACCCGGCCTGATCCTTGCCTCGACGCGCGGAAACTCCCTTGCCACAAGCCTTTTCAGCTCCCTCATGCGCCAGCGAATTTGGGCGGGAAAATACTTGTGGCTGTTGGCCTCCGGGCAGAAACCCAAGCGCGGAAACCGCGTGGCTAATGGCAGCAATCGGCGGTCCACTTCGATCTCCCGCTCCACCAAGATTTTCATTTTCGCGAGCAGCGCCTTTCGATTGCCGGAGCGTTGCCACGCCAACCGCTCGCGCAGGGCGTAAAAGGAAAGGATGTTGACGGCGCTTTCGAGCTGCAGTTGCACGGCCTGAACAAGTCCGATTTGTGCCTGCCGTTCGTTGTTTCCTGCCGCGGCGTGACGCAGAGATTCCATGAGCCTGACTCCGCGCCGCCAACGGTCCCGCATGCGGGTGCAAAGGATGATGACTTCGGCAAGGGTGTGGTAACCGGTGCATCCGCCGATGACATCTCCACCCGGCTGATCGGGCCGCCAATTGCCGCCCAGTTCGAATCCGCGCGGTTCAAGGTAAAGCGGCCATACCGGACCGTTGTGCACGGGCCCGTAGTAACTGAACCCGATCGCTACCGGACAGTGATCGTAAGCGGATTGAAAATGCTTCCAAGCCCTCGCCACGGTGCGGGCATGGCGGCCCCAATCGCGGCGGGCGTGCTGTTCGAGGAAGACCTCTTCCGAGGCCGGCAGAGGCGCGAAGGCCAGTGTGCCGGCCGCTCGGTTCATGAGCGATGGATCGTTGCCCGATCCCCAGTTTTGCAAGACCCCGGACACTCCGAGCGCGTGCATCGCGCGAAAACGCCGGTAGAGATTTCCCGGCACCGGTACGTAGGGTACGCTGGCCAGTTCGTGGGAACATCCCGCCATGATTTTGGCAAAGACCCGAGTGCCCTGTTTGTGCGCCAACCGGGCGCAGTCGCGAAAGAGCGCACTCGGTCCCGGCACCGAGAGCCAGTAATCGTCGGCCCGCCGCATTTTGCCAAGTTGGCGCACCCGCGCCGCGCTGTCAAAATTGTGCATCAAGATGGCGTTTGGCGGCACGTGCGAAGCCGCATCGCGAGTGAGGCGCTCCCCCCAACATAGGTATTGGGAGTACGGCCAGGCAATGAATTCCGCTGCAGGATCGGCAGCATGCACCCCGCGCGCCATCGCCGCCAGCGTCTCCCGCAACACATCCCGTGGCGCGCGCTGACTGCACCGCGGGCAGCGAATCGGACGTACCTGCGGCTCATACCCGCCGGAGTAACAATGAGTGGGTCTTTCGCCGACACAAATGACAATCAGTCCGCCCAGCCCCGGCACGCCGGCCACTAATTTACGGAATCCCTCCGCAAGAAAGTCGCAACCCTGTTTGGTGCCGGTGCAATAATAGGTCAACCCGCGTCCGTCACCGCCCAGCAACTGCGGGTAACGGGAGCGCAGCGGACTGCCGGCCGGGAAAGACTTCGGTTCGTTCAGGTAGAGATAAAGCCGGATGCCATACCGTGCGTAATTGCGCACCATTTGGCTAAGCGTTTGAAAAAGGGCCTCCGGCGGATGTTCAAATTCCGGCACCAGACGATAGGGAAAGAGCGAGTCCAAGTGAAGCATCACTCCATTAATGCCATCGTGCGCCCACCGGTTGAGAAATTCGTCCGGCAGTACGGTCTGACCGGCTCGCTCGAACATCTCGACATGGAACGCGATGCGGCGGCGGATGACGGGCTCTCTGGCCACCCTTCCCACCCGGAGCAATGGCCCTCCCAGGCGCAACATCTCGTCCTCCAAAAAGACCAGTGCACGCCGGACGGCTTCGATGTCGGCGACCTGTACGAGGCCGCGATCTTTGCCAATATCAATGCGATACGCCTCGGGAACCGCCTGCGGCATGGGGACGATCCGCAGAGGATAGCCCGCATCGGCGGGAATGCCGGCCGACTGCAAAAACCGCGTGAAATCTTGGAGGGCGGTCGTGAGGAGTCCGGAGGGGTCGGGAATCTGCAGGTCGAGCGCCACGCCGCCAGCCAGCGAGATTTCACTGCGGCGGCAATTCCGCCGTTCCCAGCGGATTTTTTCTGCATGCAAAGGTTGCATTAGTTCCCGCAGAAAATTCTGGCAGTCCGGCTGCAGTGGGGGCGGGTAAAAATACCGTTGGTTGGTTTGAGCGCTCATTGAATTTAGGGGTTTGAATTGAAAGCCGCCTGTCACCTCATCGGCCCGGGCGGCAGGCCGAGGAGCGATGCGCTGGACTGCCGCACGCGGGAAACGACTTGTTGCGCATCGAAGTGATAGCCTTTTCTCTGCAGCACCACGGACTCGCCGGCCGCGAGGGTGGCTTCATATTTGCCCTCCGTAAGGACCACCCGCCCCTCGGGCACATCCGGCGTCTCGCCCTCGAATGGATCCAACAGCCGCAGCAGACCCGGCACGGTGGCGACAACCTTAACCCAGACCGTTTGGCCGCGGTGCCGCACGGCAGACACTTTCCACGCGCCTTCGGTGGCCAGGTCGCGGAAGGCCAGCTCGCGCCAATGTGCGGGCACAGCCGGAAAAACGCGCACCACATCCCGCCACCCCTGCAGCACCATGTCACTGATTCCAGCGCACACCGCAGCATTGGCCTCGTAGGTGAAAGGCGCGCTCTGCCCGAGTATCCGTGTCGATCCAAAAAAGGAGTGGCCGGCCTCGCGCCAATCGGCATTGACGTGCAGTCCGTTCGGCATCACCCAGTGGTCGGCGAACTGCCGGAGGCAATCGTAGGCCCACTCTCCCCGGCCCAGCGCCGCAGCCAGGCCGGCTATTTGGGCATATGTCCACCCCCACCAGAGATAGGTGCCCAGTCCCAGATACTGGTTCACGCTGGCCTCGATGCGCTGCCGGGTTTCCTCATCATCTCCGATCGTCCAATCCATGCCCGGGTGAATGGCCATCAGGTGGCTGGGATGCCGGTGGGATTCATCCAGCACTTTCCCGGGCCACAGGCACAGCGCACCGTCTTCGGCCAGAGCGTATGGGACCAGGCGATCCTTGATCCCGCGTGCGTCGGCGGTCAACGGGCTGATTCCCAGCGCTTCCTCCATTTCGACAATCCAGTCGCAGCAGCGCCGGATCAGCGCCAAGTCGACATTGGGATCCTTGCAAAACGATTCTCGTGCGTTGGAGCGCCGGTACTCAGGGCTGTCCGAAAGCGGCACATGCAAATGTCCGTCCTTCTCCTCGACCAGGTTTGCACGATAAAATTTAAAGGTTTCCGCCACCAGCGGGTAGCCGGTTTGCGCCAGCCAGCTCCGGTCCATACTGTGGCGCCAGCGCATCCATGCCAGCCAGACCAGCCAGCCGCCGGTGCTCCAGGCAAAAGATCCCGAATACCAGCTTGACGTGTCGCAGAGAGCGAATTTTCCGCACCAGCCACCCGGCCAAAACGCGCCTTCGGTCCCGAACACTTGCCGACAGTAAGCCCGGGCTTGCGGAAGGCACTCGAGCATGTAGTCGCACCAAACATCGGCCAGATCGAGATGGCCCGCGGCATAGGCCGGCGAGAACGTCTGCTGGACGTTGGTGTCGCAGGTGTAACTTGCCTGCCAGGGTGGCATGACGCCGTCCATGGCCCATACGCCCTGCAAACCCGGCGGCAGAGCGCCCTGCCGCGCCGAGGCGGCCAGCAGATACAAACCGTAATACCAGAAAAACTCCATCCTTGGCTCGGGGAGGAAGACCGCCGACCCATCCCAGAATTCCTTCCAGGCCTCCTCGTGCGAAACGCGCAGCGAATCAAAGCCGCATTTTGCCGCCCACTCCCAGGTGGCGATGGCCTTGGCCTCGGCCTCCGCAGAATTGGCGCCGCACTCGATGGCCAGAAAAAAATCCGGACCGTTTGGGTTCCACACCATGGCCCATGCGGGGCCTTCTGGGATTTGCTGAACCCACACGCGCGTATTCTCCCGCGTCCGGGTTTCGGGCAGCGGATGCCCCAAGGCCGCCATTTCTTTGCAAACTTCGGCCAGAGCCAGAAATTCCAAGGTGGCCGGTTGCTCATTCTCCGGTCGAAGGCGCAGACAGACCACATTGCGGATTCGATGAACGAACGCCGTGATGTCGACATGACCCAGTCCGGTTTGGGCCATGCCCGTCACCATGGCGCGGTCCAGATCGAGATGGCAGTCGTAGGCCGTGGCCGCACCGATGCGAACAACGGCCCGCCCGATGCTGATCTTGGTGGGCGTCGGAGCATTCGTCGGCGTACCGAAAATGGCCTCGGCCTCGTCGAACCGCTGCGCCTCGATCAACTCCCGGAGATGTTGGTAGGTGTGGGACGGATGGTCCCGCCAGGAGTGGGCATCGGTCCGCAAATCCCACAGGTCGGCGCAGTCCAGGGTCAGGTTCAGGGGATCGCCATCTCCCCAGAGCATGGCGCCAAGAAAGCCATTCCCCAGTGGGAAACCATCCTGCCAAATGCGCGGAGGAGATTGGTGCCGAACCCCGTGAATGGCGGGATCGCGATTGGATGTCCAAGAATCGTGTGTCATAAACATTCTTACGGTTGGGGACTGCTTTGTGGTTTGCCGCTGATGCTGCCTTGGGGGCCCAGCAGAGAACTCGCCGCCTCGCCCGGGGAGGCTTCAGATGGCTTGTTGATACCCAGTTGTTCGCAAAGCGTCGAGGTCACTTGGGCGGTCAGTTGTTCATTGTATTGCGGGCCGGGGTGGATGGCCGCATAAGGATCACTCATCGGAATGTGATTTTCCTTCATCACCCTGGCCGTAGCCGCTTGGAGTTCCTTCACCTCCGTCGGGCGGTTCGCCTCGTTCCACGGAACAGAGCCCGCCCAGATCATTTTGGCCCCTTTTCCTTGATCACGAATCAGCTTGATGACCCCGCGCAAACCCGCTTCCCACCCGGGGATGTCCGAGAGAACCGTTTTCCACATAGGATCGGTTTCGTTTCTTTCGTTACAGTGCAAGCCATTGTTGAACAGGATAACGTCATACCTGTATTCATTGAGGATGTATTCAAGCTCTTTGACATACAAGGGGTCGGCAAAGCTTCTGTTGGTACTGTAGGTGGAAAGAAAAGCTGTCCCCGCCAGCGCCTTGTTCACAAGTTGCTGGTAATCGTCGTAGATGGAATCTCCAATCACCAGCACCCGCGGAAGCCCGCTCTTTTCAGCGTCATACCAAAAGATTCTGGTCCAATCCATGTTCTCCGCCCTTTTGTTCCCGGGCGGCCCACCCGGAGAAACCACCGCATCTGACCCCGGTCCGGATTCCCTGTGGCCAAGATTCTCCCGAATTACCGTCGCCACTTGCGTGGCCGCTAGTTTCCGCCCTTCCTCGGTATGGTGGAGGTTATCCGTCCAATACTGTTTGCGATCGAGGGGATCCATCAAGCCGAAGAGGTCGTTGATTGGGATATTGTTCTCTTTCATCAGTCTGGCAGCAATCTGATTCAACTCCTTCACCAACCTGTTGTTGTCCGGATTTTCAGCCGGAGTAGAGGACGCCCAAATGATTTTTGCCCCTTTTCCATCTTCGCGCAGCAACTTGATGACCTCGGACAGGGCCAATTCCCATTGCTTCAAATCGACGCCTAAAGAGTGCAGTCCATTGTTGAACTGGATCAGCGCATAGTTATTTCCGGCAAGCATAAGCTTGAGTTCTTTAAGATAGGAACGATCGGTGATGCACTTGGACGTGGTGTAAGTGCTGATATAAGCCGTCCCGGAGAGGTCCTCGCTCACAAATTCCTGAGACATGTTGGCGATGGAATCTCCAATCAGAAGGACGCGTGGAAGATCGGAGGCTCCGGGAGCATGGCAAACCGTATAGATACATTCGATGTTTTCGCGCTTGCGTTCTGCATAAACGGTCGCTGCCGAACAAATAAATACGGCGGCCAAAATAATGGTGCCGGTGTGGTGTGTCATCAGGTTCATGTCGGTTTTGAAATTATTTATTTCACTGGTTTCTTCACAAAAATAATTTGATCGCAAAGCACCGAGAAATCTTGGGTGGGGCGGGGCGAGGTGTGGTAGGAAGGTTTGTAACCATCGACCAACTTGTCGAATTTCATCGAGACAAAAACGTCATAGCGATTATCATTGTCCGGGCCGGGGGGACTGAATAAGCGTTCGCCTACCTGCAATTGGGTGACATTGCTCAAACCCGAAAACCACACTATACAATTCGGGGTCACTTCGATTTCGCCCAATTCGTAGAGGCGATAGACCCCTCTAGGGATATTGTCCGGATTCAGCGAGAGTGACGGGCCCGTCTTCTTGGTGTCATTTTGGGCAAAGGCGAGGGTGAATGGCGAGTTTGGCACATCTACGACCGCAGCATAGCCGAAGGCCGCATCGTCATCCTTAACATTCGCGGGCTCCCCGCTGCCCCGGATCGGAAGAAACCGCGAAATCCGGGAGGGATCGATCCCATCGAATTGGGACGGGAGCGGCTTTTCGGCGCCGGAGGCCTGGATTTTCATTACCCAGTCGTCAACCGCAGCGACGTCCCACGGCAGCAGGACACCCAGTCGGTCCCTGATGACTTGATAGTCGGTGAAATAGTCCGGGTAGGCCTTGGTCAGTGCGGTCCATTGTGCAAGAGTTGCAAAATCCAATGTTCGCCGCAGGCGCCTTACGTTGTTGAGGCAGCGCTGGTCGGAAGAAACCATTTTCTCCATCTGGTCAAGATACCCCTGCCATTGCCGAACCAGCGCGGGCGTGCGACTGGTCATGCGGCGTTCGAGACTTCTGCCTGCGCTCAGCGATTTGTCGTGGCTGGCCTTTTCCTGCGCCGCTTCCAGCTCCTCCAGATAAGTCCGGACCAATCCCGCAGCCGGGCCGTATTGATAGTCCGTGAATTCCGTGATCAGTGACGGAACGTCGGCATCCACATTCCGCAGCAGTCGCGTGAGGATGAACCTCTGCAGTTGGGTGAAATTGGTGCCGGCCAAAGTATCCCTGGCTGGCTCGACCATGACTCCCTCGACACCCGCCTGCTTCATCAGACGCACGTCGGTGACCAGCCGCTGGACGGCGGCGTTGGGCATGCGGCTCAGGTCGGCATAGGTGCTCGCATAATACCAAACCCAGAGATGTGGCGTGAGCTTCCTCCAGGCCAGCAAGTCTTCGTAACTCGGGCGGTTGATGGGATTGTTCCAGTCGGCATCGGTGTTGTCCTGGACGTTGGCAAACTGGATGACCAAGTTGTCGGGAAACTTCTGCCCCTCGGGCATCACCGGCGGCTTCTGGGTTTGCGCCAGTCGGTAGGCCAGCGTTTGCATCATCACCCCGGGATATTGCTCCGCGACCAGCGGGCAAAGCTCGAAGAGATAGTCGAAAATCGGACCGCCGGGAGTCTGGTATTTTTCCTCCAAAGCCCGGCAATCGGAGCAGTGACAAAACGCACCGGTATTGTCCATTGCGCTCAAAGCCAGCAAGAGCCTCTCTTTTCCCTGGGCTTTGAGCAGGCGGAGATGCTCGAGCACGTTTTTGGTCAGCTCCTTGCGCAGCTCCGGGTTGCTAAAGCAGAGCTGATCGATCACGCGTTCCCCGGCAGGGTTCATGGTGAAAAAATCCGGATTGGTTTCAAAATAATTCTGCTTGGCCACCCAGCCGAATCCCCGGGGGGATTGCAGATGATCCGGGGAAGGGGGAATGTAGCCGAATAAGGTGTGCCCGACGAATGGCATCACGCGCAGGGAAAACTCCTTGGCGTCGATGTGCTCCGGTTCATCCAGAAACATATTCATCCCGTTTTGAAGGTTATAATCTAGCAGGTAGGTTGTGATGGCCATGCGATACTTGAAGGCGAACCCGCCTTGCCGCGAAAAGGGCACGAGCGACAGGGTTGGCTCGACAGAAAACACCGGTTTCCCCACTTCGCTGGCCTGGATCGAGAGGTCGCCATGGGTCAGCGGCGCCGAATACCATCGCCACCCAAGGCTTTGCTCCATGAAGTCGAGAATCGCATGCAGATTGCCATGCATCCCCTTGCCGAAAACGTAAATGTCCTCACCGATGCTGCGGCTCACATACTCCTGATCCTTCAATGAACCAAGAGGGTCGGGACCCAGGCCGACGAGCGCTGGAGCGCCGAGCCCCACAAAAATCTTTTTCATGCCGGGCGTTAGTTGATCTCTGGCGATCACCGGAAAAACCGCGTCGGTTTTTTCCCGCAGAAAGGCGCTCAACGTCGCAACGGCATATTGGTCAGCCTGCGAGGGAGCATCCGGAGCAACAATCACATACCCGGTCGTGCCAGAATCGGCCAGGAGCAGGGACGGACCGTCGGCATCCCCAACTGCGGGAGAGGGCATCCGGTCGGCACCAAAAGCCAACGCCTGAAAAATCAACAGGCTGCAAGCAGCCAGGGAGGTTCGTTTCAAACCGGGAATGAAGAATGTTGGTGGCATGGGCAAGGTGGCTTAATTGCTGGTGTTAACTGCAGGTGATCAGGGAAGGTGAAGCTGGCCGGCGCGATCGCGGTTCATGCCGCGGACTCTTCCGCAAGGGTTTCGCGCACCAAGTCGCTCATTCGCATGAAGCGTGCTCTCCCGGTTGCACGTAGCGCGGGCAAAAGTTTTGCATGCACTGCGTAGCCAGTGCCGCATGGATGGGGCGGTAATGCGGCGTCATTGGTTTCCGCACGCTGCAGCCCTTGAAAGTGCGAGACGACAAGCATCGGGTGCCCGCGATCGGCATAAACGGAGAATTCCCTGAGCCCAAGGTCCACCATCGCATCGATCCGCATCGGTTCGTCGGGCACTGTGAATCCATAATCACCGGCGATGGGAAATTCCCAAATCCCCTCCGCCAGACGGTGTGGTGCCGTCGAAATTTCAGCGCGAAAATCGAGCGGCGCTTCCCATCGTCCGGCATTCCACAACCAAGACGTCATACAGGGCAGGCGCGACGAAACCCACTGGTAGCCGAGCGCAGCAAGCGCCCGGTAGAAATTGGTGCAAAAGGCACCCCACCCGGGACGAAAGCCCGCAGGATCTTCGCCAAAAGCGCGCCGCCAAATGCGCCGCCCCTTGTCGAGCATCTCGACCTGCGCCTCGAAAATGTGCAAGGCCTCAATCTCAGCCCGCTTGACGTCAAACTCCCGATACGCCCCCGGGTCCAAAGAAAACATGCCCAAGTCCGGCACCCCGCACTCGAACGCAAAGTGGAGGAAGCCGTGCTGGTAGAATTCGTGCCCGCGTCCGCGCGCCGACTCGATCAGGCGCATTAATTCGACATCTTAGTCAAGATCCCCGCCACCACTGCGCGGAACGACAAAAAAGACGCCGGGAATTTCCAACTCGTCGATAAACTCGAGCTGCCGCTTCAACTCGGCGGCCTTGCCAAAATGGATGTCGTCGTTGGTCCACAGGACCGGGATGCTTGATCGCGGTTGGTTCATGGCAAGGGGCTCCTTTGTATCAAGCTGACGTCGTTAAGCAGGAGTTCGACCGGCGTCCCGTAGGCACCGCCCTCCCCGGGAGTGGTTTCGGCACCTCTCAAAACAGATAGCGTTCCCAGACCAATCGAGGGCGTGAAAAAATACATCGGTTTCATGAAAACAAAAGTTTGGCACCGCGTCCAGCAAATAAAATATTATATACGATGTGAGGGGTTGAATATTGGGTTAGCAACAAAAGAGATATCTATCAATTGACATTGCAGGTTAGGAAAGCCGATTTGAGGGCTTCAAGGGGATCGCCCTTTGGTTTAAATTCGTGTCCGACATAGAGGTCGTATCCCGACGCGACGATGGCTCTGCAAATTGCGGGATAGTAGAGTTCTTGGGTGTCGTCCAAATCGCTGCGACCGGGATTCCCTGCCGTATGGAAGTGACCGATCCGGCGGATGTTCTCGCTCAGTGTGCGGATCACGTCTCCTTCCATCACCTGCATGTGATAAATGTCGTAGAGTAACTTGACGCGGGGACTCTGGACGCGCTCGCAAACGGATACTCCCCAGGCGGTGTGATCGTTGAGGTACCCTGCGTGATCGACCTTGGAGTTCAGCAGCTCCATGTTCAGATTAATATCATGTTTTTCGGCATAGGGTGCTACGCGGAGCAGTCCGCTGACAACGGCATCGAGCGCGTCCTCCGCGCTTTGTCCGGGTCTGCGGTTTCCGCTGAAACAGATCAGGCCGGGGATTTTATGTCGCACAGCGATGTCAATGGACGCTTTGAGTTCATCCTCGATCCGATCATGGTTGGCCGGATTATTCAGACCGTCGCCAAGGGATTGGTGACCGCAGATACTGGAGAGAACGAGATCGTGACGCTTGGCCCGGGCGGCTATTTCCTCGAAATCGTCTCCGCGAAACCACGTCTCGACTGCGGCGTAACCGGTTTGGGAAGCGGCTAGAAAAAGGGTGTCGAGGCTCAAACCGGTGGTGTTGAGCATCGGATAGCAAAGGGATTGTTTGATTTTCATGGTGTTTGCTGAAGCGGGGGTTGAAAATATTTACGGGCTTGGAGGATTTTTCTCATGTTCGCCCCGAGAATCGGGAGGAGGGTCTCGTCCGGTACGTCGAGCGACAACAAGCGCCCAATTTCCCAAGCGGGAGAGTGGGGGCAGGCATCAGTGCCGAAGACGACCTGTTGGGAACCGACTCGACGGATGGTATCTTCGAATGGCGTATCGCTGCAAAAGCTGCCGCACCATTCCAGATAGACGTTGGGATTGGCAATTGCCAGTTCCTCGGCCTCGCGTCGCCCCACGTCGCCTCCTCCGGAGTGACCCAGCAGAAACTTCGCCTCCGGAAATTTTGTCACGATCTCCTTGAGCATGCCCGGCTGGTTGTAGGGGCCGTCCCAGGTGTGCAGCAAGATCGGCATGCGATGTCGGTGCGCATAGGCCCAAAGGGTTTCAAAGCGGGGATCTGTAACGGGGACTCGCCAGTAATCACATAATATTTTGAATCCGACGAAAAAGGAGCCTGAGAAAAAAGTATCGAGTGCCGCCTCCAATTCCGGAGCATACCAGGGGTTGAAGACAACATACCCGAGAAAACGATGCCCGTAAGAACCCAAGGCCTTCTCCAAAGCCAAATTTCCGGCGACGGGATCACCAAATAATGCTTCCAGACCGGAGACAATGGCCGTTCGGATTCCGGTACGATCCATGCGTCGCACCAGATCCGAGATCTCATCTTCGAGGCTTCCATCTGCATGCATCCAGAGTCCGGATGGCCCGATGTGGGCATGAGCATCCACGATGTCCGTATTTTGCGGTTTACCTGCCAAAAGGGTTGCCCAAAAATGACCTTGACACGAAGATTCCTGAGGCTCCCTGGTGGGAAGATCGAGCAGCCTTTCGATATTCCCATGGGCGATCATTTCGCGGGCCGCACCGGTGATAGGGACATCCATCAGTTCCGCAATGCTGGCGCCGTTGTGGGTGAGCGGTCCGAGGCCAAACACCAGCCTTTGGGCGCCGAATTTTTCTATGATCAATTCCACGGCGCCGCGCATGTGCAACAAGGAGGTGTCCACAAGAATGTTTTCGCAACGTGCCATATAATCGAGAGCGGCCGAAAATTGGAGCCACATTGTTTGTGTGTAGATGAACGATATCTCCGGGAACATCCGGGCCAACGGAACCAAATCGGTCGCCACAACCAATTCAGATTTATTGACCAGGACAACCGGTTTATACCTGACAAGCTCGCGCAGAATTGGCTCAATTTGTGCGAGGCGATACATCAATGTGGCGGGACAAAGACGAATGGCGCGTGCGCCTCGCGAGGTGAATGCTTGATGCAGGTGCTCCATGGCACCTCTTTCGTAAAGTTGACTTGGCCCGAGGACGAAAGCGGGGATCAGCCGTTCTGACCCGTCAGCAAGTTCGTCCAACAATTTTTGGTTGCCCCACGTTGGGTTGTAATCGCGGGCCCCGACGTGAAAGACGATCGCTCTTCCGACGCCCAGCCGATCCATTCGGGCCAGCAATTGCGCGGAATCGCGAAATTCCGGCTGTGCAGTCGCCGGACAACCAATTTTTCCGTTCACGTCAATCCAGGCGGGCAGGTTTCTTAAAGGTTGCTTCTCGGAGTCAAGTTTCGACATGATGTTATTTTATTTGGTTTGTTGTTTATTTCTCAAAGGTTGCTTCTCGGAGTCAAGTTTCGACCCTCTAACAAAATGATGGGGGTTGGTCATAAACAGTTACTGTTTAGTATTAGTCGGTCGCCACCCAATCCAGAATGGGGATATAGTCTATGATCACTGGTGAATCATGTTCGCCATCCTCAATTTCGTGATACCGTACGGTTGCGTTGCTGGCCCGCAATGCGGCAACAAGCTCACGGGAATGTTCCACGGGAATGATGGTATCGGCCGAGCCATGAATAAGCGCCAATCGATAATGCGCCAAACTGCTGACATGATATCGCACGGAACGTTCATGATAAACCCCGATCAGTTGGTCGGGTGGCCCGCCATAGCTCTCGTTAAAATGTTCGGGAAATCGTGAGGCCATCACGGTCACATCGGAAGCGGGACAGAACGCGAGGATCCCATCGATGATTCCGGGATGACGGGAGGCGAAGATGAGTGCACTTGTGCCGCCCATGGAACCCCCTATCAATAAAGTCTTGCCCGGGCGGTAGCGTTCCTGTGCGAGGCGAAAGATTTCGCGTACGTCGCCCTCGGCCGCCGGCCCCATCCAGGAATTTCCGCGGTATTCCGGACAAATGTAAATAACGTCGCGCTTCGACATCCATTCTGCCATGCGTCCGAAGGCGTTCTGATAAATCTCAGAAGTCATGCCCTGTTGCTGGTGCGAAAGAGCGCCGTGGAGGAAAAGAATCAGGAGCGGAGCAGGATGGCAGGCCCCGGCACCAAATTCCGCGATGAGATAGGTCTGTCTGGTTTTATCATACGGAGAGATAAAAGTTTCCTCATGTGTGGTCTGACTGATCCACTTCATGACATCGCACCGTGAAGCTGTTCGAACGTCGCTGTTCGCAGTCCAGTCTCGGCGACGTATTGAAATGTTTGTTCCAACATCTTCATGGTGGGATCAAATTTCAGGAGACTCCATGGGTGCCATATAAGAGACACATAGGGGAGTTTTTCGTTAAACGCCAGATCGATGAATGGCTTGTTGTTGAACCGCACTTCTTCTTCAGGAGTTTTGATGAAATCGGCCGGTGTGGCTTCGGGAAACTGCAGCGGAAAAAGAAGAAGCAAGTTGGGGCAAGAAAAACAACCCTTGAGAACATTTTCATGCCAGCCATGAGCGGGAAATTCGCGAAGAGCGGGAAATCCGTCTTCGGCATATGTGAAAGACTGGGTTAAAGGCGCTGGCAGGGAAAATTTTGGGCCCCATAGTGCGCTACTTACGTATTCATATTCGGCCTCCTCCAAAATCCGCAAAATATCAGAGGCTCCGAGCAGTCCATCAGGGAATCCATATGGTGTGCGTAACCCAATACAACGACGATTCGGGAAAATCCGTTCTATGACTTCCTTGCTCCGGACGATTTGCTCTCGCGTCTCTGCGAGTGTGGTGCCAGGGCCGCCATAAGGATGATCGCGTAGCAAGCGATGTGAATAGGTGTGGGATGCAATTTCAAATAGCGGATCGTCCAAGAGTCGCCGATATTCGTCCTGGGAAGCTTCAAGGACCTCGCCGACAATAAAAAACGTGGCGGGTATCTGGAAATGACGATGCACGCCCACGATTCTCCGACAAGCCTCGAGGCAGGAGGCTGCCTCCGTGTCATAAGCGGGAACGAAAGTCGTCATGAATCGATTCGGGTGCAAAATGCGGACAATACCTTATTTATACCGGTGGCAACAGCCGTGCAATCCTCCGGCGACCACCAGGGATCGAGGTTGATATTGATGCAGCGGTTGAAGAGATCAGACGCCACAGGACACAGGTTGGATCGGCATTGATCCCGGAACTCGGGAAAAAGAGGGAACATATCTTGGAAGAGGTGCCAGTCGGGGGAGGCGTCGGTGCCCCGGTAAACGGCATTGATGCCCTCTGCCGCCAAGGCTTTACAAATCATACAAGCGAGCCCATCAGAATCCGGAAAGAGCCGCAAGAAATAACCGATGTCGCCTTCCGGATCATTGCTCTTTTGCCAGGTAATCTCTTTGAATGATCCCAGTTTCTTGCGAATGCTTCGCGAAACCTCGCGGCGACCGGAAACAACATCGTCCAGTTTGCGGAGTTGGACCACATTCACGGCGGCCTCCAGTTCGGAGAGACGGTAATTGGTGCCCACGAAGAGTTCGCCGGGATAGCGCTCCGCCGCAAAACGGTTTGGCCTCCAGAGACCGCCCGCTTCCGCCATCTGACGCGCCCGGTCGAACAACCGGTCATCGTTTGTCACGACCATGCCGCCTTCTCCTCCGCCGATAATCTTGTAGCAGGAAATACTATAGCAGCCAAAATCACCCAACGATCCCACCGGGTGTCCCCGATACGAGGCCCCGGGGGACTGCGCGCAATCTTCGATCACCCGCAAATTGTGTTTGCGGGCGATCTCAAGGATGGGCTCCATGTCACAGACCGCGCCCATGTGGTGTGTCGGCGCGATCGCCACCGTCCTCGGAGTGATAAGCGCCTCCAGGCAACGGGGATCCATCATTAACGATTCGTCCACATCACAGAAAATAGGTGTTGCTCCAGCCAACGCCGCCGCCATGCCGGTGGCGATAAAACCTGTGGCCGCACAGATGACCTCCCGGCCCGAGGCCGCTCCCGATCCCACCATGGCGCAATGGAGGGCGGCGGTTCCAGAACTTACTCCCAAGGCGTGTTTGACCGCAAATTTTTCTCGGCCCAACGCTTCGAATTCCTCGCCTTTGATGGGTTTCGGATGGCCATAATATCGCCCCAAATGTGGACCTCCCTCGGGAAGGTCCTCATTGGAAACGGCCACCGAGAGTCGCGCCATCGCCTCCGCACTAAAACCAAA
>Ga0105049_10002447_pt1 | contig 22006 bp, 17 predicted proteins | sample MAT06_FD_78087 | JGI IMG/M metagenome (GOLD analysis project Ga0105049, IMG submission 78087) | Freshwater microbial communities from Lake Fryxell liftoff mats and glacier meltwater in Antarctica - MAT-06 | ecosystem: Environmental > Aquatic > Freshwater > Ice > Liftoff microbial mat | place...
TCGTTTGCAGGGTTGGGTTGCAGTTGCCAAGTGGGTAGGGTAGGGCTGTTGGTTCCAGAAGAAGATTTTACGAGTACCGTTTCTGAATAGGCGCAGCCAGTAGCAGGTGTGACGGTGACGGTGTATTCGCCTGTTTGATTTACGATGATGCTGGGTGTGTTTTGGCCTGTGGACCAAGTATAAGTGGTAGCGGGGTTGGACTGTGCGGCATTAAGCAGGAGCGACTGACCGGGTGCAAGCGTCAGAACGCCGCCCAGATCAAGATGAGCATCGAGCGTGCCATCGTCGTGCCATTGTTGGATTTGAAGGATGGTGGGTTTTACAAGTCCGGCCACATCGGGACAGGGGTGCGGGATGTCGGGATGGAAAGTGAAGGCCGTCCTCATGGTGAATGTGTCACCTGCTGCGAAAGTGAAGGGGCCGTGTGAGTTGAGCATTCTGCGGTCTGCTGAAGGTAAATTTGCCGTACACATGGTCCAAGCCTGTGGGTCGCTGGGGTTGTCTGGAAATACAAAATTGGTGGGCGTCGCGGTCGGATTGGACGGGTTGTATCCAGAACCTCCAAGTGTAAGTGCGGTGCCGTCGGCCCAACGGGACTGAAGATAGCTGTAAAATTCGATGGGAGCTCCGGGATCGCCCAGAGGGCCACCTCCTCGGTTATAGTACATAGCATGGTCCAGTGTTTGGTTAAGCATGGTGATTGTTTGTACCGGTATATGAACGCCATAACTTGCGGCCCCGCCATTACATGATAATCCCGGGCCTCCATCATCGGCATCTTGGTTATACACATAATAACTGTTAGCTTCGGGTATAGAGCCAATATTGTCGTTTTGGTCGCAGCCAAGATCAGGGTCAGTGTAAAATCCTACATAAGAGTCCGTATACCCCTGCCCAGATCGGTTTATGACTTGATATTCAGCAAAAACGGACTGAAGCAGGCCAGCGTTTTGCGGACAATCATAAGCGAATGCCGAAATCAAAATATCGACACCCAGCAGTTCACCTTGAGATAGATTGTGTGCTGCATAGTCCGTAATAGCCCACCAAAGCATCTGGTCACCCTTTATTTTGGGGTAGTCACCGTCAAATACATTGTAGATTCCATCATTATTGACATCCATAAAAGGCGCAGGAAGGCTGTCCGGGTTTGTACTCATACTTGTGAAATCCAGGTTTTGGCTAAAGTGCGGATTTCCCTTTGCAGGCCAGCTTAGCATGTCAAACGGCGGAGGAGTGTCCAAAGCTCCGTTTTCTGCAAAATCGCGCCGGACTAACGATATTTGCTCACGGGTAACAGCCCACAGGCGGTCGAAATCTTTAGAAGGGCTTGATGCAATTCCAAGCCTGTAATCGCTGTCAAAATGATTGCCAAAAAGGTCAGCACTCAGGTGCAGATTTGCGTCTCCATCCAATCCCGCCAGCCATGGACTATGGCTAATTAATGTCGTGGTAGCACTATCGGCAGGAATTTGGAAGCTTGGGTTTGGTTCAGGAAAATTGTAAAACAAACTGGATGAAGGAAGTTGTGTCAACGAAAACCCGCCATTGTTCAGGTTTCGGTTTCTGAACAATTCAAGTTTGTCAACTTCCGAGGTTTCACCTTCGAGGTTCGTTTTTATAGCATAAAAACCACTTTGATTGCTGCCACCCGTTAAGAAATATCCAGCATCGGGTGTGGCCAATATGGAAACCCCAAGACCATTTTGGTATGTTTTACGCCAAATCAAATCACCAGTTGGGCTTATTTTCAGCAGCGGAATGTGCTCATCCGCAGATTTTCCTGTAACGCCCATATTTCCATCCATTGTTGCGGTCAGAGCATTGAATTCAAGGTCTTCTGTGAAGGTTTTTTCCCAAATTAAATCTCCATTGAAATCTAATTTTACCAATGCAGCTTTTCCACTGGTGTCGGCGCCACACACCACAAAACCATCACTTGCAAGGGCAATATCTCTAAATATGTAAGCAGGGTAGGTTTTGACCCAAAGTTGAAACCCACCGTTGTTTACCGCCGAAATTTCCCCTTTTGAAGTTGCGAAGACGACATTTTCCCCCTGCGCAACGGCTGCATTGGGAAAACTTAAGGGCGCAAGGCTGATGGGTTTGACCCATTCAATCCAAAGTGTATCTCTGGGGCTGGCGATTTTGCGCACAAAAGATCGAGTGAAAACCAACAAACTTGTGTCGTTTAATTCCAGAATCGCAGGGCCACGGGAACCGAGATTGCCAAACTCTCCAGCACCAAAAGTTAAAAACGGTTGCCAACCTGATTCGTCTGGTCTAAAGTATGCTAGATTATAGGAAGGGTTGGGATATTTCTGCCATCCCATCAAAAAATAAGGCTTGCCGGAAATGGAATTTGAACGTTTTTGGAGATAGTTGCTTAACAAGAAACCAGATAGTGTGTTACCGCTATAACCACTAATAATCCCTTGCCAGTTTAATTCCATAAACTGGCCGCCAGAAGTAAATAAAAAATTGCTCCCTGTAAGGTTGGTATAGCCTTGGGAGGCTGGTAGGACATTGCTGGAAATTGGCAACTTCTTGTTCCAAACTGCTTGGGCCGAAACAGAAAGACTCCCAAGAACTAAGGCAATAAAAAAGGCTGGTTTTTTCATAACGAAGCAGATTTTGTTTCTACAAAAATACCCGCTTGTAAGCACACGGGTAAAACTAATTTTCCCAAAAGTCAGGTTTCCAGTTACCCAAAAACAAAGCGTATATTTGTGCTCAAAATGAATCATCGCCTGCTCATCCCACTATTTATCGCTTTCCCTGTTCTGCTCTCGGCACAGTCTTGCGGGTTTTCTGAGGGGAAAAACTTGGCAGAATTGCGTGCCGCCGTTTTCGCTAAAAAGGATCCAGTCCGTTCCCAACTTCATTTTTCAGGAATTACTTTGCCAGGACAGCAGGAAAGGGCGGCCACGCTGCATCCTTTTGTTTTATTGCCCAAATGGTCGGCGGAAACACTGCCCTTCTTTTGTAAAATCGAACACGACTGGGGCAAAAAATCGCGACTTCCTTTCAAATTTCGCCTTGGCTCGGTGGAGTATGTAGATTGGCTTGAAGGCAAGTGAAGGGAGCGGGCTTCCTTCGCTTTAGGCACTTAGGGAACAGGCCTTGTTATTTAGACAAATTCTTTCCCCATAAATTTTTTCCCCCCATATTTGGAAACGACCCTTGCCTTTATACCTTTGCGCCACTTTTTAACGGGGTGTTAACGGACTTGTGACAAAACTGTGATTTAAAGCGTATCTAAATAAGTAGGCTTTTTAACAGTTTGTTTTGTGGGCGGTAAGCGGTTTTTACCTTTGCGCCATCAAAATCTCAGAAAGCCGAGGTTTGCGCCCCGAAAAATGAAAAATTGTGGGTTTGTACCCGTTTACAGAGAAAATCAACTACTTCCGATATGTTGTTGAAACGCATTTGCTGGGTTTTTACGCTCGTCATTGCCTCCACCGCCTCCCTGCACGCAGGGCCTACCAAAGAAGCTGGTAAAGAACTTTTCATTGCCAACTGCGCCTCTTGTCACAACAAGAACATGAAGGACAATCTTACTGGCCCCGCGCTGGCGGGCACAGAAGAGCGTTGGGCGGCCTTCCCAAGAAAAGATCTTTATGCCTGGATTCGTAACTCACAGGCACTCATCGCGACTGGTCACCCAAGAGCCAACGAACTCTGGGCAAAGTGGAAGCCGACGCTGATGAACAACTTTGCTGGTCTTACGGACGAGCAGATCGAGAGCATCATTTTGTACATCAATGAACCGGGTGGTCCGCCTCCGCCCCCGCCGCCCCCAGGCGGTGCGGTTTCGGAAGAAGAAGGTATCCCTTGGATGTTTATTGGCCTTGCAGGTGTTTTACTCCTGCTCGCATTCGCACTAATGCGCATCGTGAACAACCTTGCCAATGTGTCGCTTGCCAAAGACGGCCTGCCTCCTGTCGAAAAGACTGCATATCAGCTGCTTACCACCAAAGGCGCTATTGCATTTTTGGTATTTGCAACCGTATTGATCTTTGGCTATAAAGCCGTAGACAACGCCACTCGAATGGGCCGGGAGCAAAACTACAAGCCTGACCAGCCCATCAATTTCAGCCACAAAATCCACTCAGGCATCAACAAGATTGATTGCCAATATTGCCACGATACGGCTCGACGCTCCAAACAGTCAGGCATTCCAGGTGCAAATACCTGTATGAACTGCCACTCCGCTGTTAAAAAAGGAACCATCAGCGGCACCAGTGAAATCACCAAAATTTTTGCTTCCATCGGATTTGATCCCATGGCAGGTAAATATGTAGATGGCTACGAAAACTGGAGCGATAAGCAGATCGAAGACCTTTACAAAAAGTGGATTGGTCAGGAATATATGGCTGCCAACACACTCACTGCACTTGACGAGAATGGAAGAAGTGTAGTTGAAAATCAGTGGGACGGAATTGTAAAAGCGCTCAAAGACGACTCGAACGGCAAAATCCAAGGCCCTATCGAATGGACGCGCATCCACAACCTGCCCGACCATGCTTACTTCAACCATGCCCAGCACGTCACTGTAGGCCAAGTCGCCTGCCAAAAATGCCATGGCAAAGTAGAAGAAATGGACGTAGTGTTCCAATATTCTACCCTTGGCATGGGCTGGTGTATAAGCTGTCACCGCGAAACGGAGGTGAAATTCAAAGACAACGATTATTACAAGCAATATGAGCGCTATCACGACGAACTCAAAGCGGGCACCCGTGAGAAAGTCACGGTAGAAGACATCGGTGGCTTGGAATGCAATAAATGCCACTATTAAGGAGAAGATATGAGTTATTGGTTATGAGGTTTAAACTCTTGGCTTTTGCTCTTAAACTGCTCTAATTCAGAAATTGAAATTATTGAGTTGCGATTTTTCGGGCAACCCCCAACTCGTAACTCATAACTCATAACTTAAAGAAAGTATGAACCACGATAACGGTATTTGGGTAGGCACTGAAGATTTGACCCGCGACGAAGCGTTCGCGAAGTCGTCGCAGAGCGAGTTTTCAATTGAAAACATAGACCAAACCGACGGCAAATGGCAGTCCAGCCGCCGCGATTTTCTGAAACTCATGGGTTTCGGTCTCGGCGCAGCTACCATCGCAGCTTCCTGCGAAATTCCGGTTAAGAAGGCCATTCCCTATGTCACCAAGCCGGACGAAATCGTGCCGGGCGTAGCCAACTACTTTGCCACCTCTTTCTCCAATGGCGGCGATTACTGCGCCATCTTGGTGAAAACCCGCGAAGGCCGTCCCATCAAAATCGAGGGCAACACCTTGAGCAGTGTCACCCATGGCGGCACCAGTGCCCGAGCTCAAGCTTCCGTACTGAGTCTTTACGACACGCGCCGCATCCAATACGCAGGCACCGTGAAAGAAGGCAATGTGACCAAGATGGATTGGAATGCGCTTGACCGGGAAGTGAAAGCTAAACTCACGGGCAATATCCGCATCGTCAGCAACACCAATATCAGCCCAACAGCCGAAAAAGCACTGGCGGAATTTGTGGCCAAATATCCAGGCACTACTGTTGTTACCTACGACGCAGTTTCCTCGGCAGCCCTTTTGGAGGCCAATGACAAGTGCTTTGGTTTTCGGGCATTCCCGCACTACAAATTTGACGAAGCCACGGTGATTTGCTCCTTTGGCGCAGATTTCCTTGGAACTTGGGGGAACCCCATCCAGCAAGCCCGCGATTACACTAAAGGCCGTAAGGTTGCTGGTAAAAATAACGCGAAAATGTCGCGACACTACCAAGTGGAAGGCTACATGTCGCTCACGGGTTCCAATGCTGACAGCCGGATTCAAATCCGTCCCAGCGAAACGGGCGCCGCCATTGCCGCCCTTTATGCTGAAATTTCTGGAAATGGCGGTGGCCCAAAACTGAACGACAAAGCGGCTGCAGCCATTAAAAAAGTGGCGAAAGAATTGCAGGCCGCTCGCGGCAAGTCCATAGTAGCATCTGGCTCGAACAATGTGGCGGAGCAAATTCTCGTCAACAAAATCAATGAACTGCTTGGAAACCTGAATTCTACTATTGATTTCAACGGCGCAATCTTCTCCCGCAAAGGCGACGAGCGCAATATGTCGAAGTTGATCGAAGAAATGAACGGCGGACAAGTTTCTACCATCATTGTTTGGGGCGCAAATCCCGCATGGGATCTGCCCAATGCGGCGGCCTTCCAAGAAGGGTTCAAAAAAGTAGGCACTCGTATTTCGCTCAATACCAATTTGGACGAAACCACCCTGCTTTGCACACACGCGGCACCTTCCAGCCACTTTTTAGAATCCTGGGGCGATGCTCAGCCAAAGTCCGGCATGATGAGCCTTATTCAGCCAACGATTGCGCCTTTGTTTGCAACTCGGCAAGCAGAACATTCTTTCCTTGTGTGGTGCGACAGCGCAAACTTGAACAACAACGCAGAGCAACCTTACTACGAATATGTAAAAGCTCACTGGACCAATGTACTTTCTTCTGGCCAGTCAAAATACCTCAGCACGGATGCTTTTTGGGAAATGAGCCTCCACGATGGAGTATTTGAAACACCTTCCACGGGCGCGGCGGCAATTTTCAATTCAGCCGTTTCGGTGGATGTAAATGGTGTTTCAAAACCCGCAAGTTCTGAACTTGAAATTTCATTTTACGAGACCGTAAACATAGGTGGTGGGCAATACGCGCACAACCCATGGCTGCAAGAAATGCCGGATCCGGTGACCCGCACCGTTTGGGGCAACTACCTGAGCATCCCGGTCGAATGGGATGGCGTGAACAACCTGGATGGCTGGAAAGGCCTGAAGGATGGGGATGAAGTTGAAGTTGAAGTGAACGGCCAAAAATTTACCTGCGCCGTTGTACTAAATTTCGGACAAACGCCTGGCACAGTGGCCATTGCATTGGGCGGCGGACGGGAAGCGGGCGGTTGTGGCGTAAGCTTTGGCGTGAACGTGAACGCAGCACTGAAACAAGAAAACGGACTTACGCAATACTATGCTACCGATGTGAAAGTGACCCCAACGGGCACTCGCGACAAGGATTTTGCTTCCGTGCAGCACCACCACACGATGGGTGTGAAGGCCATGGGCAAAGAAGAAGGCAAAATTATCAACGTAGACGAAAAATCACTCGGCTGGAAAGGTTTCCAAGGTTCTTTGACCGACCGTTCTATCATTTTCCAGACGAACATAAAAGACCTCCAGAAACTCGAGAACAAACTGGGGAAATTCCACGAAGAATCCGACCGTCTGAACTCGCAAACGCTTTACCCCGACAATATTGAATATTTTGGTACGGGCATGAAGTGGGGAATGTATATTGACCTCAACTCCTGTATCGGTTGTGGTGCTTGCCAAGTGGCTTGTGTGAGTGAGAACAACGTCCCAGTGGTCGGTAAAAAAGAAGTAGCCCGCCACCACGAAATGACCTGGTTGCGCATTGACCGGTACTTCTATGGAGACTTTGAGAATCCAAAAGTGGTGTACCAACCCATGATGTGCCAGCACTGTGATAACGCTCCTTGCGAAAACGTGTGCCCGGTGAATGCCACCAACCACTCCATGGAAGGTCTCAATCAAATGGCTTACAACCGTTGTATCGGTACCCGCTACTGTGCGAATAACTGCCCTTACAAAGTGCGCCGTTTCAACTGGCTCGACTACACTACGGGCGATGTTTGGCCTGCCAACGAAGAGCGCGTGTTCCATGTGGAGGGTGAAGAACTTCCATACTACGCAGACAACCTCGTTCGGATGGTGCTGAACCCAGACGTGACCGTTCGTACTCGCGGTGTCATCGAAAAATGTTCTTTCTGTGTGCAGCGTATTCAGGAAGGCAAACTGACGGCCAAAAAAGAAAGCCGTGCCATCATGGACAACGACGTTCGCACGGCTTGCCAAACGGCTTGCCCGACGGGTGCAATCGTGTTCGGCAACCTCAATAACCCGGAAAGCGAAGTCAGCAAAGCCAATAAAGCAGCTGGAGATTTGGCCTACAAAGTGCTCGAAGAAATCAACGTGCGCCCAGGAGTCAATTACTCTGCTAAGATTCACAACGGAAACGAAGAACTCTTTTCTTAAAAGTTGATAAGGGTTGATAAGGGCTTATAAGGTTGATTATCAACTCTTATAAACTTGGATAAACCTTCATAAACCATAACTTATGTCTCAACCAGTAGCGGCCGTTCGGCACATATTGATTGAAGGGAACAAATCCTACCACAACATCACCGAGGATTTGTGTAGCCCGACCGAGAAAGCCCCTTCGAGGGAGTGGATTGTTGCTTTTTCGTTATCCTCGGCATTCCTTGCCCTGTATCTTTTCGCCGTCTGTTGGACGGTGTGGAAAGGGATTGGTGAATGGGGGGCAAACCGCTCCATCAACTGGGCCTGGGACATCACCAACTTTGTGTGGTGGATCGGTATCGGTCACGCTGGAACGCTTATCTCGGCCATCCTTTTGCTGTTTCGCCAACGGTGGCGCACCGGGGTGAACCGCGCAGCAGAGGCCATGACGATTTTTGCCGTAATCTGTGCGGGCCAATTCCCGATCATTCACATGGGGCGCGTTTGGCTGGCATTTTTCATTATGCCTTTCCCGAATACTCGTGGCCCGATCTGGACAAACTTCAACTCTCCGCTTTTGTGGGACGTGTTTGCCATCTCGACCTACTTCTCAGTTTCGCTCTTGTTCTGGTATACGGGCCTTGTGCCTGACCTTGCAACCGTGCGTGATCGTGCCAAGGGTTTCCGCCGCAAGATGTACGAAACCTTTTCGTTCGGCTGGACAGGCAGTGCCAAACACTGGCAACGTTGGGAAGCACTTTCACTGGTGCTAGCAGGCATTTCTACACCACTGGTACTTTCGGTACACACCATCGTATCCTTTGACTTTGCGACCTCTGTCATACCTGGTTGGCACACGACCATTTTTCCGCCCTATTTCGTAGCGGGTGCCGTGTTCTCTGGCTTTGCCATGGTGCAGACACTCATGGTAATTACCCGGAAAGTGTTGAAACTGGAACAATACATTACAGTCAACCACATTGAATCCATGAACAAGGTAATCGTGCTCACGGGTACGATTGTCGGCGTGGCATATCTGACGGAGTTGTTCATCTCCTGGTACTCGGGCTATATCTATGAGCAATTCGCTTTCTACAACCGCGTGTTTGGTATCTACTGGTGGGCATACTTTGGGATGATGTTTTGCAACGTGGTCAGTCCGCAGGTATTCTGGGCGCGCAGCATTCGACGCAGCATTTGGTGGACATTCTTCATTTCCATCGTTATCAACGTTGGGATGTGGTTTGAACGCTTTGTGATTATTGCTACCACGCTGGCCCGCGACTTCTTGCCTTCTTCTTGGAGCTACTACCGTCCAACTTGGGTTGAAATCAGCCTTTTCACGGGCACCATTGGTTTGTTCTTTTTCTGCTACTTGATCTTCTGTCGGGTGGCCCCTGTGGTCGCAATTGCGGAGGTGAAGGCAATTTTGAAAGTTGCTGGCGACCAGTACATAGGTCCAGATGCGAAGCACGGACATGGGAAGAAGGTTAGGCAAGAAAATTGAAACCGCTCAAAACCACTAATCACTTAACACTTACCATTTTTTAATAATGGCTGCTGAAAATACAAAAGTCCTTTACGGGATTTACAACGACGAAGAAGACCTGAAAGGTGCGGTAAGAGCCGCCAACGCAGCGCACTTGGACATCATGGATGTGTTCACTCCATTTCCAGTGCACGGCCTCGACCCTTTACTGGGATTGAAGGAAAGCCGCTTGCATTATCTGGGGTTCATCTATGGGGCCATTGGCGCTTCCTTCGGTTTTTTGGCTATGACCTGGATTTTTGTGAGCGACTGGCCCACGATGTACGGAGGCAAACCATATTGGTCGGTTCCGGCGTTCATTCCGATTACTTTCGAGATGACCGTGCTATTTGCAGCTTGGGGTATGACCATCACTTTTTACACTATTTGCGGAATGTGGCCGGGTGTGAAAGCAAATATGCTCGACCATCGCACCACGGATGACAAATTTTGTATTGCTTTTGACGTAACCAGTGCGTCAGACAATACGGTGGACAATATAAATGGCTTTTTCAAAAATACCAATGCCGAAGAGGTAAGTGTGAAAATAATGTGATTAAATGGTTATTTGTTTAGTCGGTGATTTGGTTATTTGTGAGCGCTCTATAATACAACTAATGTGGTAATGCTAAGCAGCGGTTTATAGCCCAATCCACATAACCAAAACCACAGATTTCCAAAACTACAGATTACCAAATAACCAAATCCACAAATTCAACGAATCAATAAGAATTATGAAATACGCAATTGGCGCGATTCTCGGTGTGGCTCTTTTTGCTTGGCTCTTTTCCGTCTGCTCCCCAGCGGGCGTAAATAAGACAGGCCACGAGTATATGCCGGACATGTATCACCCAGTGAGCTACGAGGCCAACCAGTATAGTGCATACCACTGGAACCACTGGGACGATGCGAAATATGGCCAAACTTTCAGTAAAGCCCAACTTTCGCAGCCTCGGGGAATCGTAAAAGGCTCTGTACCGCGTGGCTACACGGGGGTCTATTATACAGATGCTTCTTCACTCGACATTGTGCGCGGCAAAAACGCCCCCAATGCCATTGCTGCTCAAGTGAACGGTGCAGCTCCTTTTACTTATGTCAACACCGAAGACGACCGACTTCGCTGTGAAAAGGAAATGGTGAGCAACCCATTCCCGATCACTAAGGATGGGCTTGATCGCGCCAAGCCCCTATACGATGTGTACTGCGGCGTTTGCCACGGTACTAAAGGAGATGGTCAGGGTGTACTCGTTACGATACCGGATGCCAAGTATCCCGCCGCTCCAAAGAATATGTTGGGCGACGACATGATCGGGGCAGGAAACGGACGCTACTACTTCGCTATGGTGTACGGCAAAAACGTGATGGGAGGTTATACGGACAAAATTTCTTACGAAGAGCGTTGGCAGGTGATTCACTACATCCGATCGCTCCAAGCCAAAAGCAAAAACCTGGAGTATAGCGAAAAAGCCAACTCACTCAGCAATATCGAAAAACCAGCCAAAGGCGTGGCTACAGGCTCAGCGCGTGCTGCGCCAGCGGCTCCTGCTCCTGCTCTTGTGGCGAAGGCAGGAAAATAGTTGGAACATTACAGAAGTCTCTGAAAACCAATATCATCGAATAAAATTTTCGGCTTGCCGACTTGCGATATGAACCTGAATACGCAATTTGTATTTGAAAGTAAGACCAAAACGCTGCTGATTGGTGGCATGGTTTTGGGTGCTGTGTGCCTTGGCCTCACGTACTTCAACGACGATGAGTACCACACACGTTTCTGGACCAACTGGCTGCACAACTCAGTGTTTTTCACTGGGGTTGCCTTCACCGCTATGTTCTTCCTTTCTGCGCAGATAACTGCGTTTGCAGGCTGGAACTCGGTAGTCAGGCGCATTTGGGAAGCCATGAGCCAGTTCATGTGGGTTGGCCTGATTCTTATGGGTGTCATTGCACTGGGGGTATGGGGGCATTTCCATCACCTATACCACTGGAACAGCCTCGACATCAACATCACCGACCCCGAGGCACCGCACTATGATCGCATCCTGGCAGGCAAAAAGGGTTTCCTCAATCCTGTTTGGTTTACCGTTGGTACGATTGGGTTTCTGCTTATTTGGTACTACTGGGCAAAAAAGCTGCGTCAAGCATCTGTGGATCAGGACACTATGGAAACCGAAGATTTCAAATACTATAAAAAACAGCGCAAATGGGCGGCTTCGTTCCTTCCGTTGGGCGGTTTCTTAAGCACGGTGTTCTTTTGGCAATCGGTTATGTCCGTTGATCCACATTGGTACAGCACTATGTTTGCTTGGTATTCGATGGTTTCAATGTGGCTTGGTTCCATTGCGATGACAATAATGCTCATCATTTACCTGAAATCGCTCGGCTACCTTGAATATTTGAATCAAAACCACCTGCACGATATTGGCAAATTCTTGTTTGGCATTTCTGTTTTCTGGACCTACCTCTGGTTTGACCAATTTATGTTGATCTGGTATGCCAACAACGGCGAGGAGACGATTTATTTCAACGAGCGTATGACGCATTATCCGGTGCTTTTCTGGGGCAACCTGCTTCTGAACTTTGTCACACCGTTCCTTATTTTGATGCGCAACGACACGAAGCGTAAGTTTGGGACCATGTTCTTTGTAGCACTCATAGTTTTCTTTGGCCATTGGTGGGATTATTTTTACATGATCAAGCCAGGTGCACGAATTGCGGCACATGAGGCAAAAGAACTGGCAGAAGGCAAACATGGTGGAGAAAGCCATGGCAGCGTCGCACCGGCAACATCGGAGGCAAAACATGAAGATGCACCAGCTTCTCATGGAACTACAGCTCATGCTGAAAGTGGTCAGCATAACGATGCTGCCCATGTTGAAGATACCATGGACTCCAAGGCAACAACGGCCCAGTCCAAAGTACCTTCCGGAGGTGCCGAGCACCCAGATGGAGAGAAACAAGACGCAGCACACCCTGCCTCTACTGAAACTACTGCGGGTAAACCTGCTGAAAAGGCTGCTGCTGGCCATGGCGGACAAAGCCACGGGGATGGCCACGACGAATCCAAAGCCTTCAAATTGGGTTATACCATTCCTGGCTTGGAAGAAATTGGTGTGCTCATAGGCTTTTTGAGCTTGTTCCTTTTCTTCTTTTTCAATCAACTTTCAAAGGCTTCGCTTGTTCCATTGAAAGACCCATATCTGGAAGAAAGCCTCCACCACGACACGGGAGCGCTCATCGAAGGAGAAGGTGATGGACATGCACATCATTGAGATAATAGTTGGTATGGGTAGATGAGTTGATCGGGGTTGATACCCTGTAAAACCATCAACCTGAATCAACCTGATTCAACCTCTAAGTTAAAGAAATACATAGCAATGACTACGCTAATCGTACTATTTTGCATTATCCTGGTCACCGTTGTTTTGGTGCAAATCGGGAAAGTTTATGAACTGACCAACACCATCAAAGGCGAGCGGCAGGTTTTGCGCGACAATAGCAAGTGGAATGGATGGTTCTCGCTTGGGTTCTTGGTGTTATTCCTCGGCGGCGTCTTTTGGTCGGCATGGGACTACAAAAACGTAATGCTTGGTTATGGCCCGCACGAATCCGCCTCAGAGCACGGAACGCTTTTGGATGATTTATTCAATATCACACTGATCCTTACGGGTATCGTGTTTGTTTTGACACACATCGCCTTGTTCTGGTTCTCCTACAAATACCGCTATCAAGAAGGCCGCAAGGCAAAATTCATTCCGCACGATAACCGACTCGAAATTTGGTGGACTGCGATTCCTGCTGTTGTGATGACAGTTTTGGTAGTGCAAGGTCTTAATGCGTGGAATACGGTGATGGCCGATGTAAAAGAAGGGGAAGACTACATGGAAATCGAAGCCACTGCTCAACAGTTTGGCTGGACTATTCGGTACCCAGGGGCTGACGGCAAAATCGGCACTAGAAACTATAAAAAAACTACGGGCGCCAATACGCTTGGTATTGATTTTACCGATCCTAAAACTTGGGATGATTTTATTCCAGGTCAGGAATTTTACTTCCCGATCGGCAAAAAAATCCGAGTTCGTATTATTGCCAAAGATGTATTGCACAACTTTTACCTCCCACAATTCCGGGTAAAAATGGACGCAATTCCAGGTCTTCCAACTTACTTTGTCTTTACTCCAAGCAAAACCACTGCGGAGTATCGCAATGAATTGCGCAAATTTCCAGAGTACAACGAGCCATTCGATCCGGCTGATCCAAATGGCCCAAAACGCTGGGAGAAATTCGATTACGAGCTGGCTTGTGCAGAGCTCTGTGGCAAAGGCCACTACTCTATGCGCCGTGTGATGAAAATCGTTTCTCAAGAAGAATACGACGCTTGGGTCAAACAGCAAAAATCGTTCTACTTGTCGGAAATGCGTGGTAAAGAGGAAGATCCGAATAAAGACAAGACCCTTGACATAGAAGTTCGGGAACGTGCCAAAGAATTTGGCGATAACCTTAAAAAGGCGGTGGAATCTACCACAGCGACGGATAAAATTTTGGCGCTGAAACACATCAGTTTCGAAACAGGATCCGCAACGCTTACGGCCAACAGCAAATACGAACTTGACAATCTTGTGGCTGGTTTGAATGCATTCCCAGCCATCAATATTGAAGTAGGAGGCCACACGGACAATGTTGGAGAACCTGCTCCCAATCTCGCGCTTTCAGCATCCCGCGCTGCGGCTGTGGTCAAATACCTCAACGATCGTGGCATCTCAACGGGCAGACTCAAGCCCCGAGGTTATGGAGATACGAAGCCTGCTGCTCCAAACGACACGCCTGACAATCAGGCAAAGAATAGAAGAACCGAATTTACGATTTTGAATTAGTGGTATAGTCCACATTTTAATGCCCGCCGAAGTTCACAACGCAGGTGGGATCACATTGACCAAATTAATAAAGAAAGATATGGCACAAGTCACTACGGTCGCTGAAACATTGGAGGACAAACTCACCCATGACCTTGGCTATGACGATCATTTTCATGAACATCATCATGGCGACAAGTTTCAGTCAAACTTTCTAACGACGTATATCTTTAGCACCGACCACAAGATTATTGGCCGCCAATTCCTTATTACGGGGATATTCTGGGCTTTTATTGGAGCGGCAATGTCCATCGTTTTCCGACTTCAATTGGGCTTCCCAGAGGCGGATATGGCATGGCTAAGACCACTCTTGGGTAAATGGATACAGGTGAACGAAGCTGGTATCGGCAAGCTAGATCCCGAGTTTTACTACTCTTTGGTGACAATGCACGGCACCATCTTGGTGTTCTTTGTACTCACGGCTGGCTTGAGCGGCACTTTTGCCAACTTGCTTATTCCGTTGCAGATTGGCGCACGAGATATGGCTTCACCCTTGCTCAACGCATTATCTTATTGGTTTTTCTTCTTGGCAGGTGTAGTCATGTTCATTTCGCTGTTCCTTAGTACGGGGCCTTTCTCTGGCGGTTGGACGGCTTATCCACCATTAAGCGCATTGCCGCAGGCTTCTGATGGATCGGGTGCAGGTATGACCATGTGGATAGTATCCATGGCGCTTTTTGTCGTATCGTCGCTTTTGGGAGGCATCAACTATATCACGACTATCCTCAACTTGCGTACCAAAGGAATGAATATGTGGCGGATGCCACTTCCAATGTGGGCTATTTTAGTAACGGCCATTCTTGGAGTACTTTCGTTCCCAGTGCTTCTTTCTGGCGTTCTGCTTTTGATGTTTGATCGCAGCATGGGCACTTCTTTCTACCTGAGCGAAATTGTGGTAGGTGGTCAGATTCTCGATCGCATTGGCGGCAGCCCGATTTTGTACCAGCACTTGTTTTGGTTCTTGGGTCACCCGGAGGTATATATCATCATCCTTCCGGCCATGGGTATTGTATCGGAAGTGCTTTCTGTACACTCTCGCAAACCGATTTTTGGTTACACCGCCATGGTGTACTCCCTGCTTGCCATTGGCTTTTTGGCCTTCATCGTGTGGGCGCACCACATGTTTATGTCGGGGGTAAATCCGTTTATCTCTAACTTCTTTGTGATATTCACGCTGATAATAGCCGTGCCCTCAGCCGTGAAAGTTTTTAACTGGATCGGCACGATTTATGGATCGAATTTCAGGTTCACTTCGGCGAGCCTCTTTGGTGTAGGTTTTGTTTCCATGTTCATTTCGGGCGGTCTCACGGGTATCTTCCTTGGAAACTCTGCCATTGACATTCCATTGCACGACACCTACTTTGTGGTTGCTCACTTTCACATTGTGATGGGCATCGCCGCGTTCTTTGGTATGTTCGCGGGGGTTTATCACTGGTTCCCCAAAATGTTTAGCCGATACATGAACGAGACGATGGGCAAGATCCACTTCTGGGGAACCATCGTCGGTGCGTATGCTATTTTCTGGCCAATGCACTACACGGGTATGGCTGGGGTTCCACGTCGTTACTACGACGGGGGGGCTTCGTTCGATGCATTCCGTCACTTCCAAGACCTCAATCAGTTCATCACGGTTTCTGCAATCTTTGTTTTCTTCTTACAGATATTGTTCATTGTCAATTTCTTCTACTCTATTTTTAGTGGAAAAAAACTGATGACAAAAAACCCTTGGGGGGCAAATACGCTGGAATGGACTACGCCTATCAAACCAGGTCACGGCAACTGGCCTGGCAACATCCCCACCGTACAGCGTTGGGCTTATGACTATGCCAAGGATGGTGAAGAGTTTATCCCACAGTATGTGCCGATGAAGGAAGGGGAACATGACATGGGCGAAGGGCATTAAAAATTGTGTATCAGGTTGATGGGGTGGGTGATTATCAACAATCATATACCTTTTTCGGCCCTTATTATTTAAAAAAATGCAGCGCGACGAAGTAAATCAGGGTTTGGTTTTTGAAGGCTTGAGACAAAGTGTCACTGATTTTGGGCTGTTGGTCAAATTCAAATTGACACTTTTAGTTCTTTTTTCTGCGGTGATGTCTTACGCCATTGTCGCCGAGGGTGCAGTGAATTGGGGGGCAATGCTGTTGCTCGCGGTCGGCGGGTTTCTGGTGACTGGTGCAGCCAATGCGTTGAACCAAGTGCTGGAGCGCGATTATGACCGACTGATGCCGCGTACTGCCAACCGTCCAGTAGTGACAGGGCGTATGACGGTCAGCACAGCCGTTTTGCTTGCTGGATTGATGGCGTTGCTGGGTATCTCGATGCTTACCTTGTTCAACCCTTTGACGGGTTTTCTCGGAACGCTATCGCTGATCAGTTACGCGTTTGTTTACACGCCGATGAAGCGTTCTACGCCTTTAGCAGTGGTCGTAGGTGCGATTCCTGGGGCTTTGCCGCTCATCATCGGTTGTGTTGCCTACGAAGGATTTATTTCGCCGACCGCTTGGATGTTGTTTGGATTGCAGTTTTTATGGCAATTTCCACATTTCTGGGCTGTGGCTTGGTTGGCAGACGAAGACTATAAAAAGGCAGGTTTTTACCTATTGCCTTCTGGAAATGGTGAAAAAGATAAGACGACTGGATTACTGTCCTTTGTTTTTTGTCTTTTGTTAATAGGCAGCGCGGTGTTGAGTTTTTGGCTGGGATATGTGGGTTTGGTGGCTACGGTTGTGCTGGTTTTGCTCAATGTTTATTGGGCTTGGCAGTGCTGGCAGCTATTCAAGACCTGTGAGCGGACAGCAGCGAGAAAGCAGATGTTTATATCGTTCGTACACCTGCCATTGTCGCTGATTGTTTTGTTGCTGGATAGGGTTTGGTAGCGCGAAATTCATTTCGCGTTTTGTAATTGTAAATGGCGAAATAAATTTCGCACTGGATCTTCATAAATGGCGAAATTTATTTCGCCCTACAATAATGGCGAAATAAATTTCGCCCTACAATATGGCCACACTAAGGCAAGAATATAACCAAAGTAAAATTCACCCGCACAAATTTGCGCTGTGGGTTGCTATTGGTTCGATCATTATGATGTTTGCGGCCTTCACGAGCGCTTATGTGGTGCGGCGTGCGGCGGGAAATTGGTTGGAATTCAGGTTGCCCGATATTTTCATGGTAAATACGGCGGTAATTTTGTTGAGCAGCGTAACCCTGCACTTGGCCTACACAAGTTTTAAACAAGGGAAAGAGCAACGGTACAAAGGTTTGTTGATTGCGACATTTTTGCTGGGATTGGCATTTGTGGTACTTCAATATAAGGGCTGGGAGGTATTGACATCCATGGGGGCAACTTTTACGGTGAATCCCTCGAGTTCTTTCATCTATGTTATTTCTGGGGTGCACGCGGCCCATGTTTTGGGTGGAATAGCGGCTTTGACGGTGGCTTTAACCCATGCTTATGTATTGCCATACAAACCAACCCTGCGGCGGAAGCAACGATTTGAGTTGGTGGTTCATTACTGGCATTTTGTGGACATCTTGTGGATTTATCTCATGGTGTTCTTTATGATTCAATCTTGAAAATTCCGACTTTGGACTGTAGGACGTTAGACAGTGCAAAGTCCAAAAGTCCAATATCCAACGTCTATTAACCTATCGACAATCATGGCAGAAACATCTGTTTCACACGCACACGAGACGCACGAAAATGGCGCTGACGACCAGCTTTGGGAAGGTGGGAAACCCCCGATGAAAGTGAGCTACGGCAAACTGATGATGTGGTATTTCCTCGTGTCTGACGCATTCACGTTTGCAGGCTTCTTGATTGCTTACGGTACCATCCGTTTTAGCATGCCCACTTGGCCAGAGCCTGATTTTGTGTTCGCATCCTTTCCGTTTGTGCAAGCTCACTGGCCTCTGGTCTTTGTGACGTTCATGACTTTCGTCCTTATTTTTAGTTCGGTCACCATGGTGCGGGCGGTACAAGAAGGCCATCGTGAAAACAAGCGCGGCGTGGTATTCTGGATGTTCCTTACCATTTTAGGCGGCGCGACCTTCCTTGGATGCCAGGCTTACGAATGGACGATGCTTATCAAGTACGAGAACGTATCGGTCACCAGAAATCCATTTGGCCGCCACATTGCTGATGGGGTCATGGTGGATGTTAACGGCAAGGAAGTCATAGAGAATGGTGCTCCGGTAGCGGTCAAAAAAGATGATTCCTACCTCTTGCACGGACACGAGCACAATGGCGAAATCGAGCTGGAGAAAAAATACGTTCGCTACACTTCGGGTGCTTATGCTGGACAAACCCATGCAGTAGAACAAGGCCCGAAAGCTTTCGGGGCCCTCTTTTTCTTCATCACAGGCTTCCACGGTTTCCACGTGTTTTCTGGGGTGGTTTTCCTACTTATTATTATGGTCAACGCAATGAGCGGCCTTTATGCCGCACGGCGCAACGGTTATGAAATGGTAGAAAAAATTGGCCTTTATTGGCACTTTGTGGACTTAGTTTGGGTGTTTGTGTTCTTGGTGTTCTACCTCCTGTAGGTTATTTGAATAGGTGGTGAATTGGTTTATTGGAATCCATTGATCCACTGGTCTCTTTCAAATCCCACATTCGCTCATTCAACCTCGCCTTCGTTTCGACTACGGCGGGTAAAAATTCAACAATAAGAAGAAATGGCTGCTCATCAATCATACGAAGATCAGAAAAAGCTTGTGTTCTACGGCTTGAAATTGCTCGGCATCATTACAGTGGTCGAAGTTGTATTCGCCCTGTTTGCCAAAGGGCATATTGTCCCAAGCGTCACGTTTGGCAAAGACGGAGGATTCGGTCAAGCCCTTTACATGCTGGCCATGATCGGCGCGAGCCTGTACAAAGCCTATTTTATTATTTTCTTCTTCATGCACATGGCAGGCGAAGTCCGTGGCTTGGTACTAAGTGTACTCATGCCTATGACATTGCTTATCTGGGCCATCATCGCCTTCTTCCAAGAAGGAGGCCAATGGGGATCAGCGCGTGAGCAAATCAAAGAGAAAAACGAGGAAGTGGTGCAACCTGTACCTGCTGGTAAACCTACCGGTTACTTGTTGTCCGGCACAATGAAGGGGTAGCTTGGGATATTTAGATCGTAGGATATGGAGATGTCCCATTTCTGCATAACCCAATTTGACCCAAAAAGGCGCGGAACATCTCCTCGCCTTTTTTGTTTGGGTTACTCAAATAAACCGACAACCCAAGATCCGCATCAACTGTTAATACAATGAGCGAAGAACAACAAAAACCCTCGCGCAAACGCAGAATACTTACGCTGGCAGCACTGACGCTCGTATTGGTTGTACTGCCCGCCATATCGTGGTTCTACCTACGGGGCGGCCTCCAATGGCGTAAAGACGCGGTAGCTGAACTTGGGAATTTCGGCCAAATCCGGGGCGCGCATATTATTTATCCAGATGGTACAAAAGAAAACCAATTGGCTGAAAGCGTTTGTGTTATCCATAATTTCGGTGCAAATCCAGAACTGACGGAGGACAATAAGCGCATCATAGAGACCAATAAACGGCTTTATGACCAATTTGGAAAAGTGTCCAACGGTACACCGCGACCTTTCTTCAAGATTGTAATGATTTATGAGGGGGGCTCTGCCGAATTCCGCTCTGAAGTCCAGAAAATCCCGAGCATTGACTATGCCACCTGGGTCGTAACGGGTGGCCTTGGCTCTTGGGGCACGATTCTGAACAATGGGTACGAAAAGTTTGCGCTGGAAAGAAGGGCGAAGCAGCACAAAGAATTTTACGCCATGGCAGATGTGACGGGTCAGATAAAGTGCTTTTACAACGCCCTCGATGATGAACAGGTCACGCGAATGGTGCAGCAGATCGCTCGGCTATTGCCTCCAGAATAAATCTTCCTTACAAATGACACCTGATATTGCGCTCGAAAAACGCCTCAATCGCTGGGCATACCTAGTTTCTGCGGTGGTACTTCTTTTGGTCGGACTCATGCGGCGCTTCAAGTTTGACTTAGGGGTTGATTTCAGTTTTCTGCCTCCCCTTCATGCTTCACTGAATACATTGTGCGCGGTCATACTGATGGTTGCTTTTTGGCATATCAAAAATGGTCGTATAGAACAGCATCGTAAGGCGATTTATGCGGCCATGGTTTGCTCGGTGCTGTTTTTAGTTTCCTACGTTCTTTACCATTTTACCACTCCTGAAACCAAGTATGGCGGTGAAGGTGCAATGCGGACGGTTTATTTTTTCCTGCTCATTACACATGTCGTACTCGCCGCAGTCATTTTGCCTTTTGTGTTGTTTACCTTTACACGGGCATACACCGGGCAAATTGAACGACACAAAAAAATGGCCCGCTGGGTGTTTCCGATCTGGCTTTATGTAGCCATTACAGGCCCTATTTGTTACCTGATGTTGAAACCTTACTATTGAAAATTGAGACATTTCGATCTTGGGATATTTTTCCCAAAACACTCAAACAGTGCATGTTATGAAATATAGAATCCTGATCATCGCTGGTTTGCTCCTTGCCTTTTGCTTTTTGCCCTTTGAATCAATGGCCCAATGCGCCATGTGCAAAGGTGCAGCAGAAGCCAACCTGAAAATGGGCGGAGGAGACCCCGTGGGCTTGAACAACGGCATACTCTATATGCTTTCAATCCCCTACCTCTTGGTTGGAACCATCGGCTACTGGTGGTGGCGCAACCGCCGTCAAGACCGCGACCAAGCCACCGACATGACAGAAGATGATTTTGCGCAGTATCAATAAAAAAAAGGCTTGCCAAGCGAATTGGCAAGCCTTTTTTGTGGTTTTAATCAATTAGTTGAAAGTGTAGCGAACACTCAAAGCACCCATCTCTGCACGGAAACCATTATAAGCGCCCTCTCCAATGACAAAAGTTGGAACCCAGTCAAGAGATAAGTTGATCGGTGCATCTGCAAACTTGTAATCTAGGCCTAATGCCCCCATAATTCCTAGGTTTACAGACCCGAAGTTATCGTTTGCATAAAACACGTTATCGTAGTTCCAGAATATGGCTGTCGCACCCACACCATAGTACCATTTTAAGCCAGCAACCTCTACAATGGGATTGTGTACAAGGAAGAGGCCTCCCACCCTGAAATCGGAGGCATAGGAAGACCAACGACGAAAGCCAACAAAACCCTCTAGCGCATTCTTCTCACTAATGAAATGTTTGAGACTAATAGAAGCTGGATAGCCCAAGCGCAAGCCAATGGCTGTTTTGTAATCGCTTTGCGATTGTGCTGCAAAAACGCAGCAAAAGATTACTGCCAGCGTGAAAATCAGTTTTTTCATAACGAATGGAATTGTTTTAAATGTGGTGAGTAATTAAGGAACGGTGTCAAAATAACTTTCCAATTTCAGGCCAATTATTTTGGCGTTAGCCAACTATCTTTTGAGGCGAATAGTGGGGCTATTTAACGAAAAAGATAGGATGGATGGCGGCAAAAGA
>Ga0105049_10002448_pt1 | contig 22003 bp, 12 predicted proteins | sample MAT06_FD_78087 | JGI IMG/M metagenome (GOLD analysis project Ga0105049, IMG submission 78087) | Freshwater microbial communities from Lake Fryxell liftoff mats and glacier meltwater in Antarctica - MAT-06 | ecosystem: Environmental > Aquatic > Freshwater > Ice > Liftoff microbial mat | place...
GCACAGCGCGACCTGCACCGCGGGCCGGACGCCCTGGTGGCGACGATCGCGAAACGGCTCGACTCGCAGGAGCTGCGCACGCGGGGGCTGGAGCTCGCCGTCCGCGTGGTAACATCCGATGGGATCGTCACGCCCGACCAGCAGTCGTTGGTGGAGAATCTGGCGCGCGGTCTGGGTCTGTCGCGGGATTCGCTGGATGCTTCAGTGCTCTCGGCGCAGAGGCGACTCGTTCGCTTCATGATGCTGTATCTGGTCTATCTGACGGCGATTTCCGATGGGGAGGCCGATGCCGAGGAATTCGAGGAGATGCTTCCCTTCGCGCTGAGCCTTCCCGCTTTTGGGGGAATGACCACGGCGGAGTATGCCTTCATGTCGCACTCTGTCCGCAGGAATCTTTCGGCCATGGCGGGAGACGATGGGCTCGACTATATCGCGGGTACGCTGCTGAAGGCGGCGGAATTGCTCGGCGATAGCACGCTGCCGGAGCAGGCCGTCCGTCTGGTGGCGCGGGGGCTGTTTTCGAACGGCGATATAACGGAATCCGAGCGGTCCTACTTCCTCGCCGTGGTCGAGAAACTCGGCCTCGGCGACCGGCTGGCACAGGAAATCATGGCGGGGACCGGCGCGGAGTAGCGAGTTGGCATCGATTTTTCTGAAGGATTTGCAGGAGTCGCCTGATGCCCGCAACCGCCGCCCCAGCCACGCCCACCAAGCCGACCCGCCGGGTGAGTACTTTTCGCCTACTCGTCACCACGATCATTTGCCTGTTTCTGGCGATTATGTGGGCTCTGCTGATCCGGGGAAAGCTCCGCGCGATGGAGGTGTCGAGTGGCTCCATGATTCCAACACTCGAGGTCAAGGACACGCTGCTGGTCTGGTATGGGCCACCCTCTGAAATCGAGCGGGGCGATATTGTGGTGATCTCCTCACCTGACGACGAGGGGGCTGATCTGGTAAAGCGGGTGGTCGCGATTCCCGGGGACACCGTGGCGAAATCGAACGGTCAAGTGATGGTGAACGGAGAACCCTCGAATCCGCCCGGGACCATTGCGGTCACAACCCTCGGTCCCGACTACAGCTACTACCTGGGGGAAGACGAGTTCTTCGTTCTGGGAGACAACCGCAAGGCGAGCCACGACAGCCAACAGTACGGCCCGATCAGGCGGGAGCAGATTCTCGGTTCGCCGCTCTATCGCTATGCGCCACGCACCCGCATGGGAAGCGTGAAGTAGAGACGGGTCGGCGCATTCTTTCGTGGACGCCGCGCTGGCCCGGTGGCCACCCTTGCCCATCAATCATGAGGCCAGCCATTGATCGAAGTCCGTGAACTTTCCAAGACGTATCGCGACCGAAGGAAGGCGCTCCTGCACGCGGTGGAAGGAGCGAGCTTTCGCTGCGAGCCCGGGCGTGTCTTCGGCCTGATCGGGCCCAATGGCGCTGGAAAAACGACGGCGCTGCGCATCATATCCACCGCGCTGAGGCCCACTTCGGGACACGCTGTTGTCGCGGGGTTCGATACCCAGCGCGAGCCCGCGCGCGTACGCGCGTCGATCGGATTCCTGACGGCGAACGTGGGGCTGTATGGTCGCCTGACGCCGCGCGAGGTTCTGCGATTTTTTGGCGAGCTTCACGGCATGTCGAGGCCCGACATTGCAAGCCGGACTTCGGAACTTTCCCGCGCGTTCCAGATGGATGACTTTCTCGATAGGGCATGCGACAAGCTGTCCCTTGGGATGAGGCAGAAGACCAACATCGCCCGGAGTCTGATCCACTCCCCCCCGGTCATCATACTGGATGAACCGACCGCCGGATTGGACGTGCTGACAAGCCGCGGCATTGTGGAATTCATCCGCGAGAGCCGCGCGGAGGGGAAGACTGTGCTGCTCTCCACGCACATCATGTCCGAGGTCGAGCGCCTGTGCGACGGGCTGGCAATCATCCATGAGGGACGCATCCGTTTTCGCGGCACGGTGGAGGAATTGAAGCAGCGCCACGGCGCGGATCTGGAGGACGCATTCGTCGGTGCTCTGGGGGACGAGCCATGCTGAGGAACATCTGGACGATCTATCGCAAGGAGCTGATCGATACGCTCCGCGACCGCAAGACGCTGATCTTTATGCTGCTGCTGCCTACGGTGCTGGCGCCGGCGCTGATGTTCGGGTTGAGCAATTTCGCTATCTCCTTCGTCAAGAAACAGGCGACGCAGGAAGTCATCATCGCGGCATCGGCGGAGGCGCGGGACCGCTACGTGGCGCTGGCGCATCGGCAGTTTCTGGAATCCTCCCTGGGCAAGACGCTCAAAATGTCGCGGACTGGGGTGGTGTCCTATTTGATCGGCAAGTCGGCATCCAACGATCTGGAGGAGCAGGTACCCGCAGCGATCTTTGGCGACGCGGTGGCCTATCGGGATTGGACGACGGGGCTGGCGCGACGAATGGAGGACATGGCCCGCGAAGGCAAAGGGAGCGATTTCGGCGGCAAGGCTCTTGGCGGCGCAGCCAATGCCTCGCCTGCGGACACGGAACTGGCCAAGTCAATGGCACAGGGCGTCGCTGATTTCTATACGGTTTCCTTGCGCGGGGTGGGATTGGTTCGGTTCGTGGGCGAGGAAGAGATCGGGGATGGGGTCTTGCAAGAAGGCGACGTACTCCCTGAGTCATTGGTCGTTCATGAACGCGGCACGGCTATCTATACGGCACTGAAGGCGCGGCGTATCCACGGCTATCTGGAAGTTGTTCCGGGCGGAGGCAGCGAGGCCACCACGACGATTCGCCTCTTTCACGACGAGACGATTCCGTTGTCGCGCGAGGCAAGTTCCCGCGTGGAGAAGGTGGGGCGGCTCGCCGGCGAGGCAATCGTGGCGGAACGCGCGCGGGAGAGAAAGCTCCCCGCTGGTTTTCTGGAGCCCGTTCGCATGGAGCGGGGGACGAACATCGCCTCCCAGTCGCAAGTCGCGCTCTCCGCGCTGGGAGGGATGATTCCCTACCTCGTGCTGACATTCGCGTTCCTGGGCGGGCTCTATCCCGCCATCGACCTGGGAGCCGGGGAGAAGGAACGCAACACGCTGGAGACGCTCCTCCTCTCCCCCGCCACGCGGACTGAGATCGCGCTGGGAAAGTTCCTGCTGATCTTCACAACGTCGATGTCGGCGGCGCTTCTGGGCATCGCCTCGATGGCGGTCTCGTTCCTGCACCTGATGCCCGACTTCGTGCTGGAACGGCTGGACATCCGCATAGACATCTATACAGCGCTCTGCGCGGGCGCGCTGGCGATTCCCCCGGCGGCGGCGTTTGCCGGGCTGCTGCTCGCCATCTCCATCTACGCGCGCACGTTCAAGGAGGCGCAAAGCTACCTCTCTCCGTTGCCGATCGTCATGGTGCTCCCCGCGAGTGCCGGACTAATCCCCGGGCTGGAGATCAATGCTGGTCTGGCGATGGTGCCGCTGGTGAACGTGAGCCTGCTTTCGCGCGACGTGCTCAAGGGAGACTTGCACTGGGGGTACTACTCGCTCACCGTGCTGTCTTGCCTGCTCTTCGCGGCGGCGTGCGTGGCGCTCTGCGTGTTCATGTTCAAGCGAGAGAGCGTCGTATTCCGAGGCTGACGATCAGTAAAGATCCTTACGGACGCAGAACACATACTGCGTTCCGGTGACGTTTCCGTCGCCCTCGATTCCACCATCGAATGTCTCGCGGAAGAGCAGATAGCGCCACACCTTGTACCATTCCTGCTTGGCGTTGTATGCGGGAACGGCCTCTGGCGACGCATCGAGATAGTGGCCGGGGATCCACTCCTTCCAGATGTCGGTCAGCCGCTCAAGAGAGAGCTGGCGCGGCAGCCAGAACCGCATGGAGGAACCGAGGAACGTGTGATATCGCTCGGCGATCTCGGGCTTGTTCCGTAGGTCTGACTGATCGACGAAGAGGAACTCGTAGTTCTCCTTCAGGTAGCGGTCGGGTTCCTGCTCCTCATACCACTCGACCTCCCTCAAGTACCACCGCACTGGCCATACAACACCCGGCGTGGCGACGCCGACGCGGACTTGCTTGTGATCCTGGTAGCGGTTGTTTCGCACGTAGAAAGTGGGGATGTTCTTCGCGGGGTCGATGCGGATGGGGGCGATTTTGTGGTAGTCCATGATGAACTCGCAATGGGCCATCAGGTCCTGGGGCGTCGGGCCATAGGCCATGCGCTCTCGCGGGTCGTCGGCGTTGAAGAAGTTCAGCATCGTCGTCGCCTTGGTGTTCCATAGCGCCGCCACGGAGAAGATGGCGATGAACGCGCCGCGCGCAACGGGCCCCGACATGCGCGCGTAGACAGGGTCCAGATAACTCGCCGCGAGCAGCAGCAGCGGGAGCATTCCGTGGATGCCGATCTGGGGAACGGCCTCGCGGGCGTAGCAGGCCGCGCCCGTCGCCGTGACCGTCCACCACACGAGGAAGGCGCGGAATCGGGCGCCGCGCTCGAGTTCCAGCCACGAATAGAGCGTGGCGAAGAAGATCAGAATCATCACGAGCGCGATGCTCGAGCCGCCGTCGAAATTGAACTGGATTTCCAACAACCCCGCGAGGTCCACATGGCGGTTGGAGAGACGGATGGGCTCGCCGCCGCGATAGAGCTGCTGGCCGAAGCTTCCCAGCCACTCGCTTCTGTGGAAATACGCCAGCGAAAAAACCACCAACCCAATGAAGGCGATGGGCGCAAGGATGCGACCGGCACGCGGAACGGCGAGCGTGACGACGCCCAGTGCAAGCCCCGCGAGGAAGAGCGTCTTCAGATAGTCGATGTGAAGGAGCGTGAAGGTGCCATCGGACGCCTTAACCTCGAGCCCGCTGAACAGCAGCTTATGAAATCCGCCCACGGCGACGATCATCAGAAAGAATGCCATCGCCGTGACACGCGTGATGCGAGCGCGGCACAGTCCGCCGACCCATGCAGCGAAGACGATAAGGACCGATGGCATCTCGTAGATTGCCATGTTGAGCGGGTGTTGGTAGAAGGGGCCATAGATGCGTCCCCACTCGTGCTGCCCGCCCCAGTAGCCCCATGTCTTCGAGTATATCTCGAAGAAGCCAAGCCGCGAGCGAAAACCCGTGGTGAAGAACCAGAAGTATAGAAAGATAGACAGGCCGAGGGCGGCGAGGAGATGGAACCTGGCCGCATGCAACCGATACCACATGCCGGCGCAGAATTCCCGTTGGCCGATGCGGCGTGTGGCGAGAACGGACAATCCGGCGAAGCACGCCAGCAACCCGGCGAAGAGGCCACCGTAGAACAGGCGCCAGAACTTCCCCTCACGCATCCCACCCGCGTCGGGCGCGTCGGCTGCGGTCAGTTCCGACCAGCCCAGCGCCAGCGGAATCGAGCGCACGTCGCGCAGCACCCAGTCATGCCCGATAGCGTCGGTTACGTCCTTGTCATAGCGAATACCCTCGAAAACAAAGACAACGCAGAGCACCACAAATCCGCCGAGAGCCAGCGTCGGCCAGAGGGGATTGGGCATCCGCGGAATGGCCAGAAGGTGGTCGATCTTCTCGTGCCGCTTTCCCTCCATCAGCCACGCCCACCCATCGTGAACAACCAGCAAAATCAGAAACGTGAAGAGGGAGAAGTAGAGGAAGAGGCTGCTTTCCTTGTTGCAGAAGAGCACGGCGCAGCCCACGACAGCGCTCGCCAGCCAGCCGGGTTTGCGAGTGCGCCACCACCAGGCGAGGCTGGTCACGATCCAGAGGGAGTTGAAGAGGTAGAGGGCGTCCTCGCGGTAGAACCGCTGGTAGAAGACGATGCCGGGCGACACCGTGTAGAATATCAGGGCGAACCAAACGCCGTATCTCCCGAGCCACGGGCGAAGCATCCAGACCCAGAAGAATCCCGCGACTCCCAGTAGCGCGGAGCCGAGCCGCATCGTGTAGTCGGTTGCGCCAAACAGGTGCCAGATCAGCGCCTGCAGGTGTAGGCTGGCGGGGCCGTGCAGGATCGGAAGGTAGGTATAGGTCCAGGACTTGTAGAGCTGGTCGTAGGTGTAATACGTGAAGAGCGCCTCGTCGTGCATGATCGACTTCCACCCGATGTCGAGCAGGCGGATCGCGCAGCACGCGAGGAATAGGAGCCAGAATCCCGCGATGCGATAGGCGCGCGAGGTGGCGTTTCCCAGCCGCTCTTCTTCGATGGTGGTCACCGCGGGCTCCCCATTCTCAGAAGAGGTCTTTGCGGAAGCAGAAGACGTAATCGAATGAACTGACGGATGGGTGGACCCTACCGGTACCCTCGAATGTCTCCCTGAGGATCAGGTATCGCCAGACGCGCTTCCAGTCCTCCTTGGCGTTGAATGCCTCCGATGCCTGGGGCGTGGCATCCAGATAGTGGCCGGGGATCCACTCCTTCCAGATATTCAGGAGCGACATCGGGCTGATGACATCCGGTGTCCAGAACGTGGTTCCGCGTGAGCGATGGAAGTGGTAGCGTTCCTTCAGCGCTGGAAACTTCTCCGCCTCCGCCACGGAAAGGAAGAAGAACTCGAAATTGTCGTCGATGGCCTTCTGCACGTCGCCTCCTTCCTGATAGGCGATGTTGCGGAAGTACCACTTGGCGGGCCAAGTCACCTGGTCCAGCGGCTTCATGAAAATCTTCACGTCCTTGTGGCGGCCGATGTCGTTGTAGTTTTTGATGTAGGAGAGCTGACCGCCGTCCATTCGCAGCGGCGCGATGCGGACGTAGCGTTCCACGAACTTCATCTGCTCCTTAACGTCGCGGAAGCTGGGGCCATAGGCCATGCGCTCCCGCGGGTCGTCGGCCTGACGGAAGTTCATGTTCACGAAGGCCTTGAGATTCCACAGCGCGAGTATGCAGACGCACGCCACGGCGGCGCGGCGCATGCCGATGGCGGGGAGGCGATTGTAGAATCGGTCGAAGTAGCTGGCGGATAGCAGGATCGCCGGGAGCATCGCGTGGATGCCGACCTGGGGAACGCCCTCCCGCGCATAGCTGGCGGAGCCGACCATCGTAACCGTCCACCAGACGAGGAAGCCGTGGAACCGCTCTCCCCGGTCGATCGCATTCCACGCATAAATGGTGGCGAAGAAGATCAGGATCATGACGAAGGCGATGTTCCATCCGCCATCGAAGTTGAAAGTCATCTCGATATAGGAGGCGAGGGTGTGTTCGGCCTTCGGGGTGCGCAGGCGCTCGCCATAATTGAAAATCGGCGCGGCAAAGAGCGCGGCCCACCGCGCGGACGAGAACACGGCGATCGAGTACACGAGGAGCGAGACCAGCGAGACGGGAAGAATGACCCTACCCGAGCGCGGGAACAGCAGCGTGACCACGCCGAGGAATCCGCCGATCAGCGCAAGGTGCTTCAGATAGTCGAAGTTCATCGGCACGGGAGTCGTGGTGCCCGGCAGAAGCGTCTCGGCGCCGCTGAAGATGAGCTTGTGAAATACCGCTGCCGCGACCGCCATCAGGAGGAATGCAACCCCCGTGGTACGAGTCCACCGGACCCGGAACAGGGAGGCAAACCACACCGCAGAAATGATGAGCACCGCGGGTGTCTCGTAGATGAGCAGGTTGAGAGGGTGCTGGTGAAAGGGGCCGCCGATGCGGCCCCACTCGTGCTGGCCTCCCCAATAGGACCAAGTCTGGCTGTATATCTCGAAGAAGCCAATCCGCTTGAACATGAACGTGGTATAAGTTGCCACGTAGAACGCGACAGAAAAGAGCAGCGCGCCCAGAACATACCAGCGTCCGCGATGCAGGTCGGCCCACAGCTTCGCAAGGAACTCGGTTCGCCCCGCGCGATGGTCCACAGCCAGCTTGGCAATCCATCCGACTGCGAGCAGCGCGATGAACAAACCTGAATAGAAGAGGCCCCAGAACGCCCTCGTCCCCGCGGGGCCTGCGTCCGGCGACTTCACCGGATCAACCGTCGCCCACCCGAGCAGCACTGGGATCGACCGCACGTCGCGCAGCGTCCAATCGTGGCCGATATTCTCGACCACGTCAGAATCGTACTTCAGGCCCTCGAAGGTCTGAGTCAGCACGAGGATGACAAAGGTCGCGGGGATAAGCACCAGCCAGGCGACGCGCGGCGAGCGGGGGATTGGCTCCAGAAAGGTGCGCACCTTCTGGGCCTTGCCCTCCATGAAAAATGCGACTGTGTCGTGGATGAAAACGAGCAGGATGTAGGTGAATACGCTGAAATACACGAAGACGGCGCTGGCCTTGTTATTAAAGAGTGCGGCGATGGCGATGATGGCAGACGCCGCCCATCGTGGATCGCGGGTGCGCCACCAGTTGGCCAGGCTCGCCACGATCCAGAGCGTATTGAACAGGAAGAGCCCGTCCATGTGGAGGAAGCGGTTGAAGAATCCAATGCCGGGCGACACCGCAAAAAACAAGAGCGCGAACCATGTCCCCGCCTCGCCAAGCCAAAACCTCAGCTTCCAGACCCAAAGAAACGATCCGATACCGAGCAGCGCCACGCCCAGGCGAACCGTGTAATCGGAGGCGCCAAAGATGTGGAACACCAGGTTCTGAATATGCAGCATCAGGGGTCCGTGGAGGATCGCGCTGTACTCGTAGTTGAATTTCTGGTAGAGATTGTTATAAGTGTACATCGTAAACAGCAACTCGTCGTGCATCATCGTCTTGTTGCCGAGATCCCACAATCGCAGGAAGCCGCACAGCCCCAGCAACGCAAAGAAGAGCACGATCCGGTTCCGGCTGCGGAACGGGTCGTCGTGGAATTCCTTCAGGGATTCGGCGGGCGTGGCGATCATTCCGCGCGCTCCGGCTTGATGGGAAAGTCGGCCGGCACGGCGAAGATCACCGTGGGCGGCATCGCGAGTCCCTCCTCGCGGGGCAGGCGGTTCTCGGGCGCGTTGCTGCGGAAGACCTCGGTGAAGCCCCAGCCCTTCAGGCGCTCCTCGATGCCCTCGCCATAGCCTTCGCGCTCCAGCGTGCCGACGACGACGTACTGGATGCGATAGCGACCCATGAGTCGCGCGACCTTGTCCTTGTCGGGCGAGCGGTACATCTCGCCCGCGTCCCGCATCATGGCGTCCATGACGAGGGACATGCCGACGTCGTTTTTCTCGATCACGCGACGCAGGCGGAACAGATCCATCAGCCCCGCGCCGGGAACCAGGCTGCGAAGCATCGCCAAGCGTTCCTTGCCGCCGGAGAGGCGGAGCGAGCGCTGCGTCGTTGCGTCGAGCTCCGCCGAAAAAGAAGGCAACACCGCGCGGAAGGCGGTCGCAAGATCGGCAAGTCCCGTCACGGAATCGTAGTAGGCCACCTTGAGGGCATACGGCGCGGGGCGGACGCGGCCGCGCCACTGGCTCTCATGGTGCTTCCAGCCGAGGATCGTCGTGCGGCCGCTCCCGGTGGAAATGCGCCCGATGTGGCTATACGCGACCTCATCCACACGCTCAAGGATGCGGGTGCCCGGCGGGGTGTTCTTCTCCATCCAGGTGATCGCCTTGTAGTCCTCGCGATAGCGCGGGTACTCGCCAAGGTGCGCAATCGCGTCGAGCGTGCGCGTCATGTAGATGTCGCGATGCGGCGCGCGGGCCTCCGGCGTCGAGGCGATGGGCCACGTGAAGAAATCGCGTGTCCGCGTGACGGTGGCTGCGAGGGGGTAGTACATCCCCAGGAACAGCACCGCCATAACCGCGACCAGCGCGGGCCAGCGGGCGAGGACGTGGCCCACGGCCTCCGTGGCGTCGTCGCCCATGCGGGAGCGCCCCTTGGCAGTGGCCGCCATGACGAGCGCGACGATCAGGATTCCCGCCAAAATCCAGAACAAATAGAACCACATGCGTGCGGCGCCCTCGGGAAACAGGCGCGCGATCAGGAACGGCATGCCGATACCGCCAATGGCGATCAGCGTCCAGAGCTCTGGCGAGGCGATTGCCGAATTGGTTGTCATCGGGCGGACGCTGAAGCGCGCGAACATCTCTCGCAGCGCGACGACCATGCCGCCGGCGAAGATCGCCCAGATCGGGTAGTATATCTTGAACGGCGTGTTGTAGCGCTCGAGGTTTCCGCCGTAGTCGTCGTCGAAATGCAGTGCCTCGACAAACCAAGTCCAAAAGAAGGCTACGGAAAGGAAGGTCCACGCGGGGCTCTCCGATCGATCCTTGAAGGCGATGGCGTAGTAGAACGCGAGGACCATCATGCCGAGAGAAATTGCGCCAGCCCAATGCTCCAGATAGTTGCGTGTCAGGGTGATGATCGCCAGCACACCCATCGCCGCCATGAATGCAACGCCCCGGGGTACGCGGCGGGCACTGCGTGCGAAACGACCAATCGCCAGCGCGATGATCGGAATGAGGAAAATGCCCCAGTGCATGACAAAATCGCGAAGCTGAGTGCGAAGCGCGGCAGGAAACGGGTTCACGGGAGAGGATTTCCAGAACGTCTCCCAGAAGCGACCCGTGGCGGACTTCAATTCATGGGAAATAAATGGCGGAAGAATATCGTAGAATACGGTGTTCTCCGGCTGGAGGGGCGATACGAAATAGAGCTTGAACGGCAGGATGAAGGCGAGCGACAGCCCGCCCACCATGGCGTAGGTGCCGCCTGCGGAATACCACCATGCCCCGACGCCATTCTCGCGCGGACGGAGGGCCCAACTCCCCGCGAGCGCGATGATGGCAAGCAGGATCGCCGCGTCGCGAATCGCAATGCCGAGGGCGGGCGTGGGTTCTGCGCCACCCATGCCGGGTGCGATGAAGGCACCCAGCATCACAAGCGCCAGCGCGACAACAATTGCGGGAATCGCCAGCGAAAGGACGGATGCGTGCGTCAGCCTAAACCGGATGATGGGGTACCCCGCGGCGAGCGCGACGATGGCGAGAAGGAAGAGCTTGAAGTTCTGAAAGAGCGGTGTCGTGTCGGGCATCGAATTCCAGAGAGCCCCGACGACGAGAGCGAGCAGCACCGCGAATCCGGCGAAACCGACCCACTTCCAGAACGCCGCCGGCGCGACGCCGCGACGCGCGACGAGGATCACAACGCCATACAGGGGTGCGAGTACCACGGCGTCCCAGATATTGACGGGAAACACGGCGGCGATGAAAAAGGCCATGCAGCCGAGGTCAATCCAGCTTCGGCCAAAGAAGATCGCGTCTTTCCGCGAGCCGCGACTGTTCTTGCGCAGCAGCGAGAGGCAGGCGCAGAGCGCAGCGAGCGTGAAGGGAATCGCGGCGTGATGCGGGTGATGATCGCCCAGAATCGCGCTGAAGTAGGGGAACTCGGTGATGGTGCCGGCTTCCTTCACCCCGCCGGGCGTTCCCTTGATCGCGCGGCTGGAGTCCCAGAAATTGACGAAGGTCGCGTTCTCCCAGGAGAATCGAATCTGTCCGATGGTGGGATTGGTGGGCGCGGTGGGAAACTCCGTGCCGAATCGCGCGGCGATCACCTGAAGCGGGTCGATGGTGAACTCGGTGAATGCTTCGCGGATGTCCGAGGACAGCGCCGCCTGCTTTTCCGACATTTGCCCGTTGAAGGCCCCCACGGTGCCGGCCACATCCGTCAGCGTCTTCGAGGCGCGTGTATAGTTCGCGGTGGCGGCGTCGCTTCCAATTCCATCAAGGAGCGCGGCGGGGGTCCTGCTGAAAAGCGAGAAGACGGCGTCCTGATACTCCTCGTCGGCCAGCTTACCCCTCAGACTCCCTAGTGCCTGCGAATCAAGGGCCGTCTTCATGCGTTCGCGGACGGGTGATGCGAGGGCTTCGAGTTCCGCGGCGGGCGACTTCTGGCGCGCGGCGACTTCCTTGAGGCGCTTTGCGATGGCATCGAAGTTCTGCATTGAGACGAGCGCGAAGAACTCATCCTCCAACTCGATCGAGTTGCCGCCGTTCTGGTCCTGCCAGAGCTGACGCTTTGATCCAGTCGTCGTCAGGCTGTCGGCCACGCCCTCCATCATGCCCGAGTTCGCGGGGCTCTGCTTCCACATCGCCGCGCGCGATTCCACGTCGCCGGCCAGATCGTTCAGCTGCGCGGCGGGATCGCCAATCGAAGCCTCAAGGCGCTTGAGTTCGTTGAGGAACGCTTCGGGCCGCTCGTCCACGGGGATCGCCGTCACCGCCGCAAGCAGGACTTGAACACGGTCAGGAGAGAGGCCGTTGCGAGACTTCCAGTCCTCGACGGCGGCGCGCTGTCCGCGCTCCCATCGAATGCGAACTCCGTAGTCCACATCGCGTGTGAAGAGCTGCCGCCATGGATCAAGATTGCCGAACATCCCGATGGCAAGCATCCCCACCAGCCCCCAGCCGATACCATGGTGCCAGCACACGCCGCCCGGAAGGCGGAGCTTGCGCGTGGCGCCGTGAACCAGAGAGAGCGAGAAGCAGAATCCCATCGACATCGTAAGCGCGAAAATCGTGGCAAGGCCTAGATTGAAGGCGGCGCGAGGACCCGTCCCCGTGGCCTTGGCGATGGTCGCCGTGACCAAGTGACCGCCGTAGTAGTAGTTCGTGGGCTCGCCGTTGAACCAGATATCCTTGGGTGGCATGTGGCTCGACGTGAGGATCGACTGAAGGTGGGTATAGTTCCCCCACTTCTCCGCTTGGTAGAGCGACAGCTCGAACGTCGCCCATGGGATGTACGACCTGACATTAACGAAGAACAGGAACGCGACGACGAAAATGAAATGGGCGATGATTGCAGGGACGGCGACTCGGCGCAGCACCGCGACCAAGCCCGGCAAGTCATGGAGCCAGCAACAGATTGATGCGACGGCGACGATGATGAGCGAAAACCAGATCGTGAACCCCGAATGGGGAAGCGGCAGGAGCCCCACCAAGGCCAGAGCAAGCGCGGGGAAGAAGAGCGCGATTCGATTCCCCCCGGCGTAGCCCCGCGTCCTGAACAGGAGCGCCAAGCTGAGCATCAGACTTGCCCCCGCTAGGCAAACGAGGCGGACGAATGTGGCCTCGCGCGCGCCACCGAAACCCTCCATGGAAAAAAGCCAGGCGATCCACGTGGTCAGAATGATGCCAATTCCCGCCGACAGGCCGACGCCCCGATCCGCGAGGCCGCGGAACATCCGCAGGGCAAGGGGGAGCGCCGCAATCGAGGCTACCAGGCAGAAGGCAAGCCAAGGCGCTGCCTCTCCGAATGTCGAAAACCACCATCGTATCGTGAGAAGCTGATTCATGGAGCGGCGATTGAATCCCCTCTTGCCGTGTTGGTATTGCCCTCGCCGTGTGCGGGGGGACAAGACTTCGCCACCGCGCGGGCGCTCGAAGTTGACCACCTGCTTTTCCCGGTGGGAATTGGCAGCGGCAACGGTTTTCGTGACCGACCGACAAAAGTTGTCCCGTCCACGGTCGCGAACCGGGAGAAGACGCCCACCCGCCCCCACGGGCGCAACCATTTCAGGAGGCACACGTTCAGATGCGAAGGCCAGAATTAGGATGCACCCCAAGTCGTTCAGTTCACGGGCGGGTATTCCGCCTCGCTATTGCCGTGTTGGGCATCGCGATGCTGGCGGGATGCGGCGCCTTCCGCAGCATGGAACTCGCATCCGCCAACCTCCTTTTCTCCCCCTCCTGGGAGGCGGGTCTGGGAGCGGGATTCGCCCCCGAAATCGAGGCCGATACCAAGATTCTGGACAATGCCGCGGCTCAGGCGTGGGTCACGGCGCTGGGGAACGAGCTGGTCAAGCACTCTCCGAAGACGGAGCAGTCCTTCACCTTCAAGGTAACGGCGTCTGAAGAAGTAAACGCCTTCGCTATTCCCGGGGGATTCTGCTATGTGAACATCGGGCTCCTCAAGTACGCGGACAGCGAAGCCGAGGTCGCGGCCGTGGTGGGGCACGAGATCAACCACGTCACGATGCGCCATGGGGTCCTTTCGCTCCAGCGCCGCCTTGTTCAACAGGGGGGGCTCGAGTTCGCGAAGCAATTGGCCGGGGCCGATCCCAGGTCCGCCGCCGTTGCATCCGCCGTGGCGGGAGCAGGTGGGATGGTCGCGACTCGCAGCTTTGGCCGCGAGGACGAGCGCGAGGCGGATCGCCTCGGAGTCGAGGCAATCTATAAGGCGGGCTTCGACCCGCGTGCCGCGAAGACATTCTTCGAGAAGCTGGCCGCCATTCAGGCGAAGTCTGGCGGGGGTGGCGGCGGACCGCTGGATCGGATGCTCTCGACCCACCCAGCAACCAAGGAACGCATTGCAAATATCGAGGCCCAAGTTTCCGAATACGACCTCAACGGGCCCTTTCGTCAGGATTCGCCGGAATTTCGCCGCCTGAAATCCCGACTTTAGGGCCAACAGTAGCTGCCCCCTCCAAAAAGGGTGTGACAGCCACAGGGAGTTGGTGTGACCGTAGTAAGCCGCTGAGTTGTGCCCCGCAGTCCTATGACTGCCGAATCTCTTGGGAATCCTGAGCCTCATGAGTGAAGACGTACGGCTTTCGATCCATCGCTACTTTGAGGAATTCGGCTTCGAGATTGGCGAGGCCATCTTCAAAGAATTGTGTAGGCCGGGCGGGTTGCCGAAGCTACTCAAGAAGCTCTCGGTTCCCTCCGAGGGGAGCGTGGAGGAGCAGTACGCCATTCTGATTCAATATCTTAGGGCTCGTGGTACAAACGACTTTATGAAGCTGGTGGGCCTGAAGCCCATCGACTACAAAATCGGCTTCGTCCCGTCGGACTCGCAAAAGAACGCGCGCGACTGGAAGTCGATGCAGCCGTCCCGTGCAGGTGGTAGTGCGGATAGCAGCACGCAGGCCGTAGGGGGTAAATCCCCCGATTCGCTGATGGAGACGCGAAAACTGAAACCAGCGGAATTGCCGCCTCCTCGCCCGGCCTCGACTTCACAGACCCCTCCGCGCGCCGCCACTCCCCCGCCGTCTCCCATCGAACCTCCCAAGCCGACGGGCACGCCCCATCCACGGCCCGCCTCCATTGCTGACAAGAAGGCGATTGCGGGGCGGCAGAATTCCTATGATGTGGTCGATAGCGAGGGGTTTCCTGTGGGCCCCCTGATGCCGGGGGCTCCACCCGCGGGCGGCCAGCCGGGGCTCTCCTGGGATACCGCCAAGCCGTTCGATCCCAACGGAACCTGGCCCGAAGCGGAACGTCGCAGCCCCCGCGAGCGGCGCCGACGCGGAGATCGCCGCTCCGCAATCGATCTCGTGTACAAAAACCTGCGTTACGGCAGAGACCGCCGCCAGTCGGGCGAGCGGCGCAAGGGGTGGCCCTGGGGCGGGCACCAGAAGTGAACCCGGAAGGGAGGCTTGCGTTTGATCGGCCAGTCGCCCCCTGATTGACGAATGATTCGGCTGAAGAACGTCTCCAAGCGCTTCAAGCTCTACCAAGCCCCATCGGACCGGCTCGCCGAATGGGTGGGGCTGGGCCGGAGGCATCAAGTATTCGAAGTCCTTCGCGACATCAATCTGGATATACCAAGGGGCCGGACCACCGGTATCGTCGGCGCGAATGGCGCGGGGAAGAGCACGCTCCTCAAGTTGATCGCGGGCACGCTTCTGCCCACCACGGGAACCATCGAGATCGAGGGCCGGGTGGCGGCGCTGCTGGAGCTCGGAACCGGTTTTCATCCCGAATTCACCGGTCGCCAGAATATTCACGTCAACGGGCAGTTGCTGGGGCTGACGGGCGAAGAAACCGCGCGCCTGGAGCCGGAGATCATCGCGTTCTCCGAGCTGGGGCCCTTCATCGACCAGCCTATCAGGACGTATTCCTCGGGCATGGTGATGCGGCTGGGATTCTCCATCGCGGCATCGGTCAGCCCCGATGTCCTGATCGTGGATGAGGCACTGTCGGTTGGCGACGCACGCTTCTCGCAGAAGTGCATCCGCCGCATCCGCGAGTTCCGCGACCATGGGACCACGATCCTCTTCGTCAGCCATGACCCCGGCGCGGTGACGACTCTCTGCGACGATGCCATCCTCATGGAGAATGGCGAAGTGAGGACGCGTGGGCTGCCGCGCGACGTGCTCGACGAGTACAACGCGGTGCTTGCGGCGAAGGGCTCGGGCAATGTGGCGATGCGCATTACGCGCACCAGCGTCGATGGCACACTTCAGCGCGTAAGGCGCCATGGGACATTTCAGGCAGTAATCACGAGGCTGGAACTGCTGCGCGAGGACGGCACACCGACGGATATTTTCCACCCTCGCGATACAATGCGCGTGCTAATCAGGGCGGTTTTCCTGACGGACGTTGTCGATCCGTCGATCGGTTTCATGATGAAGGACAGGCTCGGCAACGGGCTCTTCGGCACGAACACGGCTTTGCGCCGTGGGGCCCGGATTGGACCCTGCAAGGCGGGCGAGTACGTGGATCTGGAAGTGCGACTTCCGCTGCGACTCGGATACGGCGACTACAATATCACGGTGGCGATTCACGAGGACGAGACGCATCTTGAGGCCTGCTACGAGTGGGCCGACAACGCCGCGATCTTCCATGTCCGCCACGAGGCAAAGCCCGACTGGACGGGGATGCTGGTGCTGGATCCCGAGCTTGTCGTGACCAAGGGGGTAACGGATGGCGAGGAGATCGAGCATTCGCTGGCGGAACGGTTCGATGGCATCGAGGATCCTCTCCTGCCCGCCGCCTCCGAACCGTCGCCGTTTCTCTCGGGATTCCGCCAGCCGGATTCGGACGCCCACGGCCCGCGGCGGGTGATGGAGCCCACGGCGCTCTTCGCGTTTCGGCCCGCGACCGCAACGCTTCGCTTGCGCGTGGGAACGCTTGGCGAAAGCTTGGCGCTTCCAGTGGAGGTGGAGATGAGATTCCCCACCCGCCTGAAGGAGCCAGCTCGTTCGGCGACGCTGACGGAGGAAGTCGGAACACTGGAGTTCGAACTGCCCCACGACATGGCGGGGCGAATGGGCCTGTTCGAGCTGGAGACAAAGTCGAGTGCGCCGGGCCCATGCCTGGCGTTCCACCGAGCGGAGAGCGCCCCGCACACCCAGGAAGGCACGGAATGGCAAGATACGAGCCCCGCGAAATTGTCGAGAACCTAGAGGGCGAGGCCAGAGCCCCCGCGACAATTCTCGAAAAACTAAAGAGTCCCCTCGGCGTCCTGAAGGAGCATCAGGCGGTGGACCGCGTGCCGGAGGGCGCGCGCCTGAGGCCGATCAAGTCGGCGCTTTCGAAGCTCATGAGCATCGTCGCTTCGCGACAGGCCACCTACAACTCCGGCAACATCGAAATCATCGAGGCGCTTGCGGCGGAAGTGGATCGCCTTCGGCGAAAAGTCCAGGCGGCGGAGGACAGTCCCGCCCGTGTTTTCGGCATGTCGGAGCTAGGCGCGGCGGAGACCGCGCGCCTGCGCGGAACGGTTGAGCATCACTTCCACAACGTGCAGCGGAACCTCGACCACGTGACGCGCAACCTTGGCCAGATGGCGGGCTCGGTTGCGGAGCTGGTCGAGAACCTGGAACTTGTCGCGGGGAAGCTCGACAGCGTGAACACGGCGCAGGAGGACTTCCACACGCAGGCGGCGGGGGCGCGGCTCGACGTGACACGGCTGTGGACGGAGGTGGGCGTGCTCTATGAGAATGTGGAGCAGCGCGCGGACGATCTGTGGCGCGGGCTTGAGGAGCGCGACACGCAGCTCGTCCTCAACGCCGACGCAGCGCGGGATCTTCACACGAAGGTTGGTTCCGCCGAGGCGGGGATGAAGGAACTGCGCGCGCGGATTCTGGTGCTGGGCGAGCAGATCGCGTTGCAGCAGGAAATGCTGGACAACATGAAGGGCGCGGTGTTGCCCGCCCGTGCGGGCATAGCCGGTGGCGAGGCCGCCCCGCGCGCCGCGCGCACCCCGACGGCGAATGGCCCCGATGATTCCGTGTCCCAGCGCCAGCTCGATCTCGCCTACCTCCGATTCCAGCGGGAGTTCCGCGCCGACGAGGCGGACCTGCGCGCGCGCCAGCAATCCTACGTCACACTGCTGCGAGCGCACCTGCCCCCCCGCGAGCCGGGTGCGCGGCCCTACGCGCTGGATGTCGCGTGCGGCGATGGGATTTTCGTGGAGCTTCTCGCGCGCGATGGCTGGGACGCCGAGGGCGTGGATATCAACCGCGCCATGGTGAAAATTGGCACGGAGCGCGGACTGAACATCACCGAGGACGACGCGATCGAGTACCTGGAGGCCGCGGAGCAGGGAACGCTCGACGCGGTGTCGATGTTCCAGTTCGTGGAGCATCTTCCCCCCGCGGCGCTGATGCGCGTGCTCCGCGCTGCTTTCCGCGCTCTCAAGCCGGCCGGTCTGCTGCTCGTGGAGACGATCAATCCGCGCACGATGAAGTCGCTGCACTGGTATCATCTCGATCTGTCGCACGAGCGACTGGTTTTTCCGGAGATGCTTTCGCTCCTCGCGGAGACGGCAGGGCTATCTCCTGTCGAGTGGAAAGGCATCAACCCCGTGGCGGCGGAGCAGCGGCTGGCGGGTGGCTCCACGGCGGACGAGGTTTCGAATATCGCCAAGCTGAACGACTTCCTTTTCGGCGACCAGGACTACTACCTGTTGGCGCGCAAGCCGACCGCGCGAGTTGCGACGTAGATACCCCTTGCGGGTGAGCGGGGGCCAACACACCTTCGCAGGTTGACCACTTCAAAGGATGAAACTTAATCGATGAAAGTACTTCGCACTTTTGCCATGATCGCCGCTGCGGGCGCCACGTTCGCGGGAATCCCGATGATTCCCGGCGGCATGTCCCTCGCCACCGCGCAGGAGGCCACCGCCTTCGTTCCCTTCGAGGGTGCCGTCCCCGCGTCAACAGTGACCTCTGCTCAGATTGGCCAGACTGTCACCATCGAGGGCTCCGTCGTGGACTTTATCGAGTCGCGTGCCGAGCGGGCTCCGCACCAGATGGTCCTCGCAAAGAATGGCGAGCAGTCGGTCATGGTGATTTATTGGCAGGACCTCTCTGCGGCACTCCATGGCGACAAGGGCGCACCCAAGCCGGGTACGCGCGTGAGCGCGAAAGGACAGCTTTCGGACTATCGCGGCAACATCCAGTTGCGCGTGAGGACCGCCGACCAGATCCGCATCGAGGGCTATGCCGCAGTGGCCTCCGGGGCGCCTGCTGCTCCGGCTCCCCGCCCCCCTGCGGCGCCAGCGGCCGAGGCAGTTCCAAAGCCGGGCGAAGATGGCTATTTCACGGCCGCCGATCTACCCCGCATGGGACCGCTGAAGGGCGGGATGCTTTCCCTTCGCGGTCAGACTACAGGATTTCGCGCGTCCTGGAGCGAAACTGCCCCCAATGTGATTGAAGTGGCGGAAGGACCCAACAAGATCGAAGTGGTTTACTGGACAACCCCCGGCGAAACGGCGCCGGATTTCAGCAAGCCGGGCACGCCGATCTATGCCACGGGAACTTTTCAGGAATATCGCGAGAGGCTTCAGCTCAAGGTGGACGAACTGGCTTCCCTCTCGGCCACTCCCCTTGCCGCCGAGCGCGTCGTGCGCCCCGCGGCCCCGGGAACGCCTGGCACCAACGCCGCAGAAGGCTGGCCCGGCAAGACCGTTTCCGCGGGCCTTCCGGAGGCCGTGAAGCTGGAAGAAGGCGCGACGCTGCCGATCCGCAGTATTGGTTCCCAGCACGCGGGAAACACCATCAAGCTGGAGGGCGCCGTGCATCGCACGGAGAAGACGGCGGCTGGCCTTGCCATCTATCTGAGGGATGGACAGGCGACCATCCGGGTGAACGCGCCCGCAGAGGCGCCCGCCCCAGCGGACGGTACAAGGCTTAGCGCGACTGGGAAACTCACTTTCAGCGGGCTCCGAAGCGCGACGGAGTTGGATGTCACCGACGCCGCAAGGTTGGAGGTTGTGGCGCCAACGCCCTGATTTGCCTTGCGGTAAAGCGGCCCTGCTTGGCACCTAGCGCGTCGCCAACGGAGGGGGTCACCCCCTCCGCCCGGCAAACTTGTCCCATATCACGATCCACAATTCCCCCGAGACGGAGTCCATGGCCAAGAAAGACATAAAGATCACGAAGGCGGAACTTGAGCAGGACGAGTTGCTGGAGTTCACCGACCACCTGATCTTCTTCCTCAAAACTCACGGGTCCAAGCTACTCCTTGGCATCGCCGCGATCTTCGCCATCTACGGCGGCATTGTGGTGATGAAGCAGCGCGAGGAGTCGAAGCTCCGCGCGGCGAGCGACGATCTCTTTCGGGCGATCCTTCACTACGAGACCGCCCTCTCGGAGAATCCTTTCGGGTCGGCGGCTCGCGTTGAGGCGCTCGGCAAGGTCGCGATGGAAGCCGACAACATCGTTGCAGCGCACGGTAACACACCGCTGACGCGCAGCGCACTTTACCTGAAGGGAAACGCCCTCTACTTCAGCGGCGACCAGGCAGGAAAGACCGCGAACACGGAGAAGGCCATCGAGGCTTTCAACGCCTATGAGCGCAAGGTGGCCGGCGAAGGCGACGAGTTCGAGCGCGCGGCGGCGCTGCTTGCGCTTGGATATGCCCACGAGAATCTTCATCTCCTCGTGAAGGAAACCGACCCGCAGGCCGCAGAAAAGGCGCTGACGGATGCATCTGTTTTCTATGTCAGGATCATGGAATTGAAGGACGCGGGATTCCTCCGCCACGAGGCGATGAACGCCAACGCGCGGCTGCTCCGCTACCGCGGCGAAACAGACAAGGCGATGGAGATCTACCGCACGGTGGTCAAGGAAGCCTATCGCACCGTCGCCGAGCCGGAGAACAGGACTTCCCAGCGCGATAGCCTGCTCTATCAGGTGCGCCTGACGATCAATCAATTCACCACAGGCGCGACGGCCAAGGCCGCACTGGTTCGCATGGGAATGAAGGCCGAGGACGTGGACAAGCTGGCCGATGGCCCCGCCCCGGCGGCGGGCTAACGGACTCGAACTCTCCGCGCAGTCGGATATCGACGCCCGACCGGCCGATCATCGCCTCGTAGGCCCGGTTCCACATCGCGCTGTACCCGTGGGTTCCATAAGGGCAGGTCGCGAGCGGTCTGAAGCTCGAACTTATCCCGCGCGGTCACGGAGAACCGCTTGGTAATCGTCCCCAATCCAGCCTCACACCGAACGATGGCGTCGCGGGGGGGAACTCCGTGACAGAGGCGTGTCGTGGCAACTCCACGTTCAGCCGTGCCTCCAATGGTTGCCTGGCAACGTTGGGCATGCCGCGAATTTCCTCCCACGTGGCTGAACATGGGAGGAAATCTCGCTGTTGCGGAGTCAGGTTAATTGGTTGGGGCAACTTTATGCAAGCGTTCCAATGTTATCTAATTTCCTTTGGCATGGCGCCTGATGCGCTTCATGCTGGAGCGAAAGGGGAAGCAACATGGCGATCAAGTGGGTCGTGAGCGATGTGGACGGGTGTCTGACCTCCGAGGCGTCGGTCGCATTCGACCTTGCTCCGCTGGGCCGCCTCGCGGCGATGGCTCGGACGCCCGGGGCGATGCCGCCGATGACGCTCTGCACGGGACGCCCCCAGCCGTATGTCGAGGCGTTGCTCAAATACCTTGGCATCATGGCGCCGGCGATTTGCGAGAACGGGGCAGTAATCTACTCGCTGGCCGACAACACGGCGCGGTATGGGCCGGGGGTGACGCCGGAGAATCTCCGCGACCTGCGAATCGCTCGGGGGTTTCTGGAGGACGAACTGCTCCCCCGCCACCCGGGCGTCGTCATGCAGTTCGGCAAGGAGGCTCAGCTATCGGCATTCTCCGCGAATGCGGAGTTGCTTCCACCCGTCGCCCGCGAACTGACAGAGTGGGTCGAGCGCCGCGGGCTGCATCCGCTCGACATCAAGGCATCGCACTTCTACCTGAACGTCTCGATGGAGGGAGTGACGAAGGGGAGCGCGCTGGCGTGGCTGCTGGAGCACGAACTCCACGCCTCGCGCGAGGAGGTGGCGGGGATCGGCGATACCACAGGCGATGTTCCCCTGCGCGAGGCATCGGGATTTTTCGCCTGCCCAGCCAACGCGCAGGAGGAGTTGAAGCCGCTGGCCGACTATGTATCGCCCCATGCGGAGATCGA
>Ga0105049_10002449_pt1 | contig 21999 bp, 14 predicted proteins | sample MAT06_FD_78087 | JGI IMG/M metagenome (GOLD analysis project Ga0105049, IMG submission 78087) | Freshwater microbial communities from Lake Fryxell liftoff mats and glacier meltwater in Antarctica - MAT-06 | ecosystem: Environmental > Aquatic > Freshwater > Ice > Liftoff microbial mat | place...
ATCAATTGCCGCATTAGTTTTTTCTCGAAGCGGGCCAGAGTATACAGTGCCCACCAAGTGTCGATTGGAGCGTGTAGTTCCAGAAGACTCGATCCGGCTGGCTGGTCTGGGACCTTGGGGTCTTTCTCTGCGGTCAGGGCCATTTCCGTCGGTACATCGGCTAAGGGGTCGTCTAGCAAGTTCAACGGCCAAATGTCTTGCTCGGGTTTCAGAAGCGGCATATTAAACTCAATTAAACTTGTCGAAATCGGAGCGATTGGAAAGCAAAATTGTTACATCGAACAATTTTTCGTGTTTGCTGAACGAAAATCTATCCCTCATTCCAATGGAACTCAGACAAACCTGGACTCGCATCAACCTGATCCACCTATTCCGCACAACAGGCTTTGTTCGGTTGACGCAATTGGAAGGAATCTCTACGCTCCCCGGCGACCAAATGCGGAAAATGCGTAGAATGCATGAATAATAGGGTTTGAACCCACCCCACCGCCTGGGGAATTCGAAACATCATTATCTGGTCCAGGGCCGGGGGACTGGTTGGATTTTCACGAATCCACTTGCGAACGAACTTAAAATGGATCTGCTCGAGAAAATTTGGGAAGGAACCACCAGCACCATCAACGGAGTGTTGGGGGGAATCGATCGCGGACTTACGACCTTTTTTGGGTCCGCCAACTCGCGACAAATCAAGCGATATACGCTGCAATCGCAACAAGTTGGCTTGCTCGAACCACGCATGATCGCGATGAGCGATGGCGAGCTCCGAGAACAAACCGACAAGTTCAAGAAACGCATGAGCGACGGCCAAACGATTGAGGACGTCCTGGTCGAAGCGTTCGCGACGTGTCGCGAAGCCGGTCGTCGATTCATGAAAATGCGACATTACGATGTTCAACTCATCGGGGGCATGGTGCTCAATGGCGGAAATATTGCGGAAATGATCACGGGCGAGGGAAAGACTCTCGTCGCCACGCTGCCTACGTACCTCAACGCTCTCGAGGGCCACGGCGTCCATGTCGTGACTGTCAATGACTACTTGGCGCGGCGGGATATGGAATGGATGGCTCCTCTCTACATGGGGCTTGGTATGACGGTGGGCAATATCCAAAGCGGTATGGAAAACGACGAGCGGCAACGCTCGTACGCTTGCAATATCACCTACGCCACCAACAACGAACTTGGATTCGATTATCTGCGTGACAACATGCGAATGGCCAGTCGCGGCGACGATCGCTTTCCGAAACATATGCAACAGGTTCAAGGTCCTTTGCACTATGCGGTGATCGACGAAGTGGACAATATCCTGATCGATGAGGCTCGTACGCCGCTGATCATCTCCGGTTCTGCCGCTCGCGATCTCGGAAAATACAACGAGGCAGATCGTGTGGCTCGCGCGCTCAAAAAGGAGGAGCACTTCGTTGTCAACGAAAAGGATCATACGGTCAATCTGACCGACGCAGGAATTCGGCAAGCGGAAAAACTGGCCGGAGTGGAGAGCTTCTACACTGTTGGCAACATGGAATGGCCCCATTTGCTCGATAACTCCCTCAAGGCCCACCATCTCTATAAGAGGGATGTGAATTACGTCGTCAAAGAGGGTGCGATCATCATCGTGGATGAATTCACAGGACGGCTGATGGAGGGCCGTCAGTGGAGCGATGGCTTGCACCAGTCTGTCGAAGCCAAAGAAGGGGTCCGAATCAAAGAAGAGACTCAAACTCTTGCCACGATTACGTTGCAGAACTTCTTCAAGCTTTACAAAAAGATCTCTGGCATGACCGGAACGGCCATGACGGAGGCTAGTGAGTTCAGTAAGATTTACAATCTGGGTGTCACCGCGATCCCGTCGAACCGCAGCTTGCAAAGGATTGAGTTTCCAGATTCGATCTATCTTTCTGAAAAGGAAAAATACTCGGCCGTCGCCGATGAAATCGAGCGTGTGCACAAGTACGATACGGTTCACTACAAGGACCGAAAGAAAGGTTTCTTGATCGGCTCGATTCAATCCGAAGTCGAAACGGACATCAAGATCAAGAAATCGGATTCGAAAGAGGTCGAAATCATCCCGTCCGGAGAGATCGAATCGATCGATCGAGCCGGTCGCCCCATCCTCGTTGGCACGGTCTCCATCGAAAAAAGTGAAAGGCTCTCCAAGCTGCTCGACTTGCGTGGTGTGAAGCACGAGGTCCTGAATGCAAAGCAGCACAAACGCGAAGCCGAAATCATTGCCCAAGCAGGGCGGACTCAATCGGTGACGATCGCCACCAACATGGCTGGCCGCGGAACGGACATCATTCTCGGCGGTAATCCAGACACCATGGCTTGGGCTCAGTTGCAAGACAAATACCCCACACGGCTCGAGGTTCCGAAAGAAGAATGGGATGCCTTGGTTCATGAAATCGACCAACGCGAGAAGATGAAAGTGGAGGGGGAATCGGTTCGCCAGCTAGGTGGTTTGTATGTGATCGCGACCGAACGCCATGAGTCGCGACGCATCGATTTGCAGTTAAGAGGTCGATGCGGACGGCAGGGAGATCCTGGCTCTAGCCGCTTCTATTTGTCCCTCGAGGACGATTTGATGCGGATTTTCGCCGGCGATTGGGTCCGAGAGTGGATGAAGCGAATGGGGATGGGCGAGGGAGACGCGATCGAAAGTCCCTACGTTTCCAAACGCATTTCAGGCGCCCAAAAGAAAGTCGAAGAGCGAAATTTCGAACAGCGAAAGAGTCTGCTGGAATACGACGAAGTCATGGACTACCAGCGCAAGAAGGTCTACGGCTACCGTCAGCAAATCCTCGACGGCACCAGCTGTCGCGATTTGGTTATGGTTCAGCTCCGCCAGCAGATTGAGAAAAACGTCGCTCAATTCTGCGATCCGCTCTACGGGCCTGAGTCCTACGCCAAGTGGGCTGGCTCTCAACTGGGAGTGCAATTGGAGGCAAAAGATTTTCGTGGGGTCGAACCCATCACCGCTGTCGCTTATGCCAAAGACAAAGCGGAACGGACCGCCGAAACTCAAATCCTAGATGCCATCGACGAGAACATGCCTGCCGAAGAGGAGCAGGCAGAATGGAACTGGGAAGCGATGGCCAAGTGGTCAAACACTCGCTTTGGTACCAACTACACCGTCGGCATGCTCAAGAAGATCGACCGCGACCGTTTGGACGAAGAACTGATTGGCCAAGCTCAGAAGTCTATCGAGAGCATCGATTTGTCAGAGGGAGAAGCATTCCTACGCGATGAATTCGGATTGAAAATGCTCAGCGGTTGGATGCGGAACAAGTTTGGGATCGACGTTCCCATCGACGAATTTCGCGGAGCTGAGCCCGAGGTGCTTGCCGAAAGACTTCTTGCAAAGGCCGAGGCCAGTTACATCGAACGGGAAAGTCAGTTTCCCATTATGGTGGCCTTCAATAAGTTTCAACATCAGACTGGGCCAGAAACCTATACCATTGATGGAGGTTCATTGGCCGCTTGGTCCGCCGATCGTTTCGAAGACCCCCAAACCTTGGCCAAGATCGAAGTGGATACCGAAAAGGCGGCTGAAACCCTCGTCAAGATTAGCCGTACCTCCGTGGAAAGAGCGATACAACTGCGGAAAACAGCTGCGGACAAAGCAGAGTTTCTGCTTGGAAAGAGCAGTAAATCTCTCGGAGAGGAACTGGGTAGCTCGGGCTCCGAAATCGAGGACGTCGCCACTTGGATGCGCACTACGTTGGGCTGGTCCGGCGAAACTGCGGAATTGCGCAAGCTCGACCAGACGGAACTTACCAATAAATTCATGCAGTTAATTGATGACCGGTACTTCCCGGAAATCCGTCGCATGGAGCGAACTGTGTTGCTCACACAATTGGACTCCGCCTGGAAAGATCATTTGCTGGCCATGGACCATGTTCGGGCAAGCGTCAATTTCCGCAGTATGGGACAAATGGATCCCAAGGTGGAATACAAACGCGAGGGAATGAAACTGTTCGAAGAAATGTGGCTTTCGATCGGCGAACGAATGACCGACGTTATTTTCCGAATGGAAGCGATGGATGGCGACATCGTTTCGGATTCATGGGTTGAGAACAAGACCATGGCTCGGCACGATTCCTACGACGCAACCAGTCAGCTGTTGGCCGAAAAGGAAGCGGACCTAGTGGCTGCGGACTCTGCGGGTAGGGAAACACCGCGGCCCGTGGAAGCTATACGCAATCGTGGCGAACGCATCGGCAGAAATGATCCATGCACGTGCGGTTCTGGCAAGAAGTACAAAAACTGCTGCATGCGCAAACAAGTTTAATCCTTGCAAGACTCGACTCATATCACCTGGTACGCGTTGGCGTACTAGGTGCCTATTTGACTGGTCCTGAAGGGCGTCGGGCAATCTCGACCCCGTCGCTTTCCGGTCCATCCGCTTGGCCATCCAATCGCGATGCAATACCTACTAGGAATCGTCCTGCAGATCTCAATTGGATTGCAATCGATTTGGATGCTTGATCGCGAGAGCTTGACACCGGGCCACTAAACACTCGCATCGCATGATCGACAGCAGTGCGATAGGAGTCCGTTAGGGGTTGCCAGATAGAGTATCGCGACGCGGTTTCCAGATCTACATGTGGATCGGATGGGATCGATTCCATACGGGCAGGCAGGCTCTGCTGAATCCCTTCTGCAATGTCAACCGCGTGTGCAAGGTCCTTTTTCGAATACAACCCAATCGATGGTGCGACCAGCGGCATGAGCGGACTGTGTTCCCCGAAGGCAAAGCGTTCTTCGAGGAAGGAGGGCGCCCAGTCATGTCCAAGAGTGTGTCGCTGGAATCTCCTGATCCACCGTTGCACATTGGGGGCATACTCCCAGTCGAAATCAACAACACTTTCGATGGGTGGAGTCGCTGAAATGGGTTCCTCCAACTCTCCTACCAGGGTCGGAGGGCGGGTCGCTAGAATGTTCGATGAAATCGAATCGCTCGAGATATGGGTGCTATCCGCAACCATCTCGGATGGGTCGACTTCGCTCATCGGGCAACAGATCGTGGGGCAACAGATCGTGGGGTGCCCTAAACTGTTACCCCAGCGAAAATCTTTTTCCGCCTGCTGAAGCTCGGAGCAGACCGGGTCGATTCCTACCTGGAATGTGTTCGTGCCCCAACCGTCTGCAAAGTGTCCTTCATTCACTAAGGATGAGGAGGTTTCGGGGGCGTGAAAGGTGTCAAAGGTGTCAAAGGTAAAGACGAAGATGTTTGCAAAATCACGATCCGGCAATTGAACTGCTTCATGGTCGCTAGACCGCGAGAATGCGGCGTTTGCAGTGCTGCCGGGCATGTCCTGGACCACGTCACCGCAGTTCCAACCGCACTCGTGATCGTAGCGACAGAGATCGTCGGTGGCTAAGGTCTTGACGGGTAGGGTGTCCGGGATTTGGATCCATTCCACAAGCTTGATACTCTGTTGATCGATAATCGACAAGAGCTGGCTGCGGGCGTAAGGGTAACCCACCAACGCTGTTCCAATCCTATCCACCAACTGCTTCGCTCCCGTTTCGAGAACTCGCATTACCGCTTTGACTTGCTCCTGAAGTTCGAATTGATGCGCAAACGCAACGCACTGCTTCGTCTCGGAGTTTCGTTCAAGGTCGATGGTGAGAGGGGATAGGGGAACTTGTTCAATGGTCTTGGGGACCCTGTTGCCTTCCCAATCGAGATCGTGCGAAAAACAAGCTCTGGAAAAAGGATGAGCTGCGAGCTTCCAACTCGCCGAGAGCTCAGGGGTTTGACAGGCTGCCACAAGACCGGCGCCGATAGCCGCACGAATGACCGAGCGAAGGGATTGGTAACGCATCGCGAGCAACCTTATATATATTTGCTGATTGATTGCGATCGCGAGAAAGACTGATCCAGCGCCGTGGCTGAATCAGCCTTCCGTGGCCATCGGCGAACCAAACAACTGTTTGGAAGTACTATCGTTTAGGAGGGAACCGAAAACTGCACCACGAGTCCTGTGGTGCGAGTCATCCGGCCGTTGATACTTGAGTTATCGAACCGAATGCTAGCGATCATGAGTGGAGTACTCAACGCAAAACGAAATAGCTTCCTAGCCCCTACCGATTGCCCATAAGGCAATCATTCTATCGACGGTAGGACCTCTACGGATTCTGCAACATGATCTCTCGGATTACGGTTTCCGGTGAGCGCGTCGACCTGAGCCGTTCCATCCAGAAGGCTAGTTCTTGCGAATTGGGGGAGCGGTTGGTAAGTGACGCAATCATTTGTTGCATATAGCCCGACTCGTTTCCGACGAAGCGATCACGAAACTGGGAACTAGCCAGCAGCTTTATCTTTAGTTCCGTGAGAGTGTTGCCCTGTTGCAAATAGCTTTGCCAAGCGAACGCTTCTGCGTTGCTGGGATTCCTACCCAGGATTTGTAGAAACAATTGAGACAGGTCGTTTGGGCCTACTGTTCCTGGGTAACCGACATTGACGACATTGCCAGGCTGTCCAGTGAATCCGGGCTGACCTGCCCCACCGTAGGCGGGAATGCCAGAAACTCGCTCCACGAACAGATTGTTGGGTTGGCCCGTAGTATTCACATCGATGGCGATGGGCTGTCGCAAACTATAGATGACCTGATTCCCGGAAGAGATCGAAGCCATCAGCTGGTAGCGATCTCTGGGATTGACGAAGTTGGGATCGTAGTTGATTTCAAAGCCAAAGGGGCCTGTGCCGTCAGCTCGCGTCATCGATTTCCCACCTGAGATGTCATAGTAGGGTTGAGAGACATTCTGCAGTTGCACGGTCAAAATAGAACCAAACGGCAATTGCATTCGGTCTTGCAACGCGACAGATCCAGCTATGTTTCTGGAGGTGGAGTTCATCGATGCAACTATGGATCTCAAGCGTCCTTGGCGAGCGTCGAAAATCAGTAAGGAAACCCGCCCCATCGAGTCGGTGCTACGCCGAAGCTCATCGGCCAATTCAACGATCCGATTGTCGACTTGGCCAATCCGAACTGCCCCTACGGTTACGATGATATCGTTCTGTTGGATGCCTGCCTGCTGGGCGGCGTTGCCCGGTGCAACTTGTGTAACCATTGCGCCGACCTCCGTGTTTTGGACAAAGACGCCTAATTTCCAGTCGTTTCGCGACGGGATGAGTGACGGAGAAAAGCCGCCCATCATATTGGTACCGGGGTTTGCACCGGACGGGCTAAAGCCGCCGGTCGACGGAAAACCCGAAGTTGGCTGCGAGAAGTTCGAAGCGGTAGCTGGGAAATTCACTCGTGGTAGAGCGCTGGCAAAATCGTTGAGCCAGCTACTTTGACCGAAGCAGGTTGACGAAGTCCATCCCGCGAAAGACATGAAAGCTGCGATCGGAAAAAATTGAGAAATCCATAATTTCATTTTGGTAATCCTGGTTTAAATGGAGATGAGTTGTTCAGGTTGTAGGCGCAAGCTTTCATCTCATCTGCGGGCCGCGAATGAGATCCAATTGTTGTCGTATAAAGGATGGATCCAAGGGAAAGAAGCCGGCTCGAACCGCTTCCAATTGCCCATCTCGGCTCAGAATGTATCTCAGAATGGATTCGCGAAGCCCGCCGTCCGTCGTCATTTGAGCCTTGTCGATGATCAATAGAAGTGGTCGAACGAATGGATATTGGCCCGACAGGAAACTCTGTTCGTTAGCGGGAATACGAACGTTATTGATGACCAGGGAAACTGGCTTTACTACGGTACTTGCCTCACCGAACCCGCAGATCCCAACCCCCGCGACGTCGCTTCCGATCGCCGTGCAGACCTCTTCGCTACTCTTGTGCGACTGCGCTTCTTTGGCTATCGCTCCGCCTCGCAAAACCAGCTGCTTGATGTAATTGGTCGTCCCGCTGGCCTCGCTGCGAGAGTGAATGCGAATGGGTTTGGCTGCCAAATCGCCAGAAACGCCAATTTCTCCCCAAGTCGCAGCATGTTTCGCGTTTCCGCCAGGAGCACGAAAAATCGACTCCAGTTGTTCCGGGGTCACACCCGTGATCGGGTTGTCTTTGTGAACGTACAGCGCCAGTGGGTCGAGGGCCACGATGATGCTCAGCGGCTCTTTGCATTTTCCGCTTTTTAGAATGGAAAGATCCGCTTCCGTGAGCGGTCGGCTGGCGCCTGCAATCACACCTGGGTCCGCTGCCAATGATTTGATTCCGACATCCGTGCCGTCAAGACCACGTTCAAACTTGACTTCCGGGTGGAAATTACGAAAACGCTCTGACCAAGATTTTCCGATCTCAAGCATGGTTGTCGAGCCGGAGAGAGTTGCCGTCCCCCTGATCTCCTTTACTTTGTTGTACGGTTCGATCGATTCGATCAAATGCATCAAGGCTGCATGCCCAGGGTCGTTTTGTGGGGCAACCGCGCTGACAATCGGTGGCACCGGCTTGGTTTGACTCGCCGGGGTTGCCGTGGTTTGCGACCACAGTGTCGATGCGCCGGTAGCAGTGATCAAAGCAGTGAAACTCAAACTCGCACAACATCGATTTAATCGATAGAACATAGACTCCACCTCCTGGGCAATTTTCAAAGACTCCTGGTCAGCTCAACGCCGATCCTATGGGTTAAATGTATCTAAAATTCCAGTCCGAGGGGAGTCGAGAAGGCTGGCAAACCGAATCCAAAGAAGATAGCCTTGGCAGTATGAGTATCGAAACACTAAGCGCCGTAGTCGCCGTCGCAAGAAATGGAACCATCGGACGCAACAACTCTCTACCATGGAAGCTACGGACAGATCTCCAGCGATTCAAACGCTTGACCATGGGGCATTGCTTACTGATGGGCCGAAAAACCTATCAATCGATCGGCAAGCCACTGCCAGGCAGGCAAACAATCGTACTTTCTCGGCAAAAAGAGCTAGCAATCCCTGGTGTTGAGTTCGTTGGCTCGTTGGCAGAAGCCATGCAAACGGTGCCAGAGGGGAAAATCGGATTTGTCGTCGGCGGCGCTGAAGTCTATCGGTTGGCCATGCCCATGGTGCGGGACCTATATTTCACATGTGTGTTAGCGGATATAGCCGGTGACGCATCCTTCGACCCGTTCGATCTGACTGGCTACGACTGCATCGAACAGGAGTACGTACCGGCCGACCAATGGAATGACTGGCCCACCGAATTCAGGCATTGGAGAGCGAGGAGTTAGCGGTGGCATTTAGCAGCGAAGGCGACGACAGGACCGAACACGATGAATTGCAGCGCACGGCATACCACGAAGCAGGCCATTGCGTGATAGCGGTACTTTGCGGGGCCGTTGCGCAGCACGCATCGATCGCCCCAGAAGAGGACAACTTTTATGGCCGAGTCGATATCCAATGGCCCGATCGCAGGAGTCTCGACGACGAGCTATCGGTAATTCTCGCAGGGCCAGTTGCCGAAATGATCTATCGAGCCGAACCGCTTCATCCTGGCTTGGTAGCTGAATGGAGTTTGGACTGGCAGCAAGCGTGGCGTTTAGTTCGACCAAAAGCGGCGGATGACGCACAATGCTTGGCCATGCTGGAACAGCGTACCGCCAAACTCCATAGGGCAATGTCGACCGATCGAGTTTGGGCAGCCGTCGCCGCAGTTCAGGACTTGTTGGCGGCCCACGAAGATATCGAACACGAACAGATCGAAGATGAGGTTCGGGTCTGGGTTCACGATGCGCATTGGGGTCGGATCAGTCGCGGTTGAACCAATAGTCGTTGAGCGGCAACCGTGCTGGGCTTGCGGGCGACGCTCTACAATCGTCTTGGGTTGAGGATGATCAATTAGGCAATTGGCAGAATGAAAAGTACCGCAGGACGGGACGAGCCGGCGCGAGGTGCAAACGAACGAGGTCTGGGCGCAGCTGAGAATGCAGTGTTTTTGGCTGAGTACATGCCGTTCGACCAATCGCTACACTCAAATGTTGTCGGGTTCCGCCCCCGGAAATCGTCCGAAAGGTTGAGAATTCCCCGCAAACTCAGATTATAGATGGTGGTTTCCGTTTGGATATTGGATACTAGCTAATGGTTCGGTATTCGTTCCTCATCTTGCCTCGACTCGTTCGTGATCAAAAATGAATGTTTTGCGCCGTCCCCTAGGGATTAGAGAAACCCTCGTACACTGTTGGATGCTCGGAGCCTTTGTTGTCACATCGCTCCCTTCCATCGCTTACCAGCCTCAGCTTCCCGGGAGTGTTAAGGAAATGGACCCTAAGCAGGTCCAGATTGAAGCCTTGCAATCCAAGGCGGAGCAGCTGCTGGCAAAGGGAGCTTGGGACCAAGCGAATGCTCTTTGCGAACAGATTCTAGTGGTCAACGACAAGTCGGTTGCCGCCAATGTGGTCCGTGGACGTGTGCTTTTGGGCCAAGGTGATTTCGCGAACGCGGTTGCAGAGTTCGACCAGGGGCTCGCGCTGCCTGCCCGCGACGAGTACTCGCTGATGGCACGGGCTGACTCGTATGCATTTCGCTCCAGAGCTTTGTACGATCAAGGGCTGTTTCTGAAGGCTATCGATAGTGCCTATTTGGGAACTCTAGAAAAATCGACTCACGTCGGTTGCCATTTGAATCGAGCTCGAGCGTACATCGCGAGAGCCGAATTCGATCGATCCATCAATAGTCTGAATCGCGTTTTACAGATCGAACCGAAACATGCGGAGGCGTACAGTTTGCGAGGATACGTCTATACGTTGAAGCAGAATTACGGCCAATCGATCGCAGATCAAACGAAGGCAATTGAACTAGACGCGCAGAACGCGTTGGCTTTTGAACGACGGGCCGTTGCTCACTTGGAAAAAAAAGATGTCGCAGCGTTTAAAAGAGATCTAGAGCAATCGCTCACGATCAATCCGAATCTTCCAGAAGCACTTTGTGACCGAGCTTTGATATACGCAACCAACAAGGATTATGCTCGAGCGATCGCCGATCTCGACGCGGCGTTAAAGGGTAACCCGAGATGTGTACAAGCTCACTTCGTTCGAAGTAAAATCCTTAGCGCGCAGGGCAATTCGGCGGGTGCCTTGAAATGCCTTGATCAAGCAATTGCTGTCGGGGAAGATGCAAACGTCTATTGCGAGCGAGGCAATATCCTCCAAGATCAAAAGGAGGCGGAAAAGGCGTTGAGCGATTTCAGTCGCGCCATCCAAATCAATCCTAAACTGCTAGCTGCATACCAGGGTCGTTACAAAGCGAACAAACGACTTGGAAACACCGAAGAGATGCAAACTGATTTGACGAAGATCAAGGAGCTGACTCCGGCGAAACCAGAGGAAAAGAAGAAAGGTGAGAAGAAAGGTGAAAAGAAATCAGAACCCGCAGTTCCGAAGTTTGTGGTCAATGTGAAACCGGTGGATCCCGTAAAGCTACCTCAAACGCTCGCTTCGGCCAAAAAAATCGATAGCTACATCAGCTCCAACTACGCAAAGCACCAGGTAAAGCCCAACTCGACGTTGAACGATTATCAATTTGTTCGTCGAGTGTATCTGGACGTAAGTGGCTCTGTCCCCAACTTGCGTGAGCTCAACAAATTCATGATCTCCGCAGATCCAAACAAACGCTCCAAACTCATTGACGAACTTTTGAACAGCGAAGGCTACACAAGCCATTTTTTTAACTTTTGGGTCGACATCCTACGGTATCGGGACTCCCTGAATAATGGTGTTCGAGGTGAACCATACCGGCAATGGATCAAGCAGTCCCTGGCCGAGAACAAGACCTGGAACCGAATGACATACGAAATGCTCAGCGCAGAGGGGCTCGTCTGGGACAATCCCGCTTCCGGGTACATGCAGCGTGATCCAGCTATGCCGCTGGACATCATGAACAACACGATTCGAATTTTCCTTGGAACGAGAATAGGGTGTGCGCAATGCCATAACCATCCGTTTGATCGTTGGACTCAAAAGGAATTTTATGAAATGGCCGCCTTTACCTTCGGCACGAAGAACACAACCCATGGTAAAGACAAGCGATTCTTCACCGAGGATCCATCCATTCGATTGCGGGCTGAATATGACAAGATTGAGCAGGAGGAAGAGGATCGAAGAAACAATGGCTATGTTTTTGATCGCATGATTAACAACAACATGACAATTCTCAACGACATCGTGGATGCGAAAATAAAGTTGCCCAAGGACTACGCTTACGATGACGCCAAGCCGGAGTCGATTGTCGAGCCGAAAACTCTCTTTGGCAAACCTGCGGAAATCAAGAAGGGTGAGCCTCCGCGAAAGGCATTTGCACGCTGGCTTGTATCCAAAGATAACCCTCGCTTCGCAAAAACCATTGCGAATCGTTTGTGGAAGCAGTTTTTCGGGGCTGGTCAAATTGAACCAGTGGATGACATGATGGATTCCACGATTGCCGAGAACCCCGAATTGATGAACTTCCTCGAATCGGAAATGAAGCGACTGAACTTTGACATGAAGGAGTACATCCGAATTCTGATGCACACCGAAGTCTATCAGCGCGAGGCTAGTGGAGTGGAGCTTGTTTCCGAAGAGCCTTACCATTTTCCTGGACCGGTGCTTCGCCGAATGACAGCCGAACAAGTGTGGGATTCCTTTTTGACCCTCACTGCAGATTCGATCGAGTATCGGGAGCCACCTGCTAGTCTTCGCTCGCAAGTGGTTAAGTTGGACTTAACCAAAGCCAAGGCCATTGAAGTTGTGAGTGCGGAGCAAGAAGGGCGGAAGGTCGATTCACAAGCCGCCGTCAACAAGGGTAAGTTCCAGTTCAAAGGTCAATTCATAGCACGAGCATCGGAATTGCCGTCACCCCTGCCGCCCGATCACTTCCTCCGGCTTTTCGGTCAGTCCGATCGAGAATTGATTTCTAGCTCGCACAGTGCAGGCTCTGTCCCTCAGATTTTGATGATGTTCAATGGTCCAATGTCGCATAAGCTGCTTGAAAAGGATTCGACCATCTACAATAGTATCACTCGCAAAAAGACAATTCATGACGGTATCCGAACCGTCTTCTTGACAATCCTGAGTCGTCCTCCCGATGCCGATGAGTTGGCATTGGCAGCGGGTGAGGTAAAGGAGGATGGTCCGGTCGGCTATGGAAATGTCGTATGGTCCCTATTAAACACTCGTGAATTCCTTTTTATCCAGTAAGTACAATGATGAGAGATTCAGCACGGTTTTTGGACACACACGATCGTCGTCGTTTTCTTACTTATGCAGCTAGCGCATCGCTCGGGGTTAGCCTTTTCCCAAATTTGGATAAGGCGGTGGGGGCAGCTGATAGTTCTTCCCCCGGCAAGGCTAAACGCATCATCTATTTGTTTATGTCGGGCGGCATGAGTCACATCGATACATTCGACTTGAAGCCAGGTCATGAAAACCAAGGCGCCACCAAAGGCATCCCGACAGCCGTGCCTGGCTGCCAGATCAGTCAGCATCTACCGTTGCTCGCTTCGCAGTTTGGTAGGATGGCGGTCATCCGATCTATGAACACGCAAACAGGTGATCACGAGGCCGGGGAATACTTGATGCGAACCAGTTATGAGGCTATCGCAACAGAGCGACATCCATCGATAGGTCCCTGGATGCAAAAGCTCTTGGGTCGCAAAAGCAAGTCGCTGCCGGACACGGTGATGATCAGTCCATCGGGGCGTCACCCGGGACCTGGTTTCTTCGATCCCGCCATGAGTCCACTTCCAATCGCGGATCCCAATCGCGGGCTGGAAAACACCACGGCGCCCAAGTATTTGACCGACAAATCCTTTGACAAGCGTATCGAACTGATCGACAAGTTTGATCGCGGGTTCCAAAAGAAGTTTAAGGACCACGGTGTGAAGACCTACACCGATCTTTACTCGGAAGCGACCGAGTTGCTTGCAAGCGACGAGTTAGTAGCATTCGACTTGAACAAGGAGAAGAATGAAGATCGCGATCGATATGGTCGGGATGCCTTTGGACAAGGTTGCCTTCTGGCGCGACGCTTGATCGAAAACCAGGTTCGATGTGTCGAAGTTTCGTGCGGTGGTTGGGATATGCATACTGCAATTTTTGATGGCAGAGCCCTACCTGCACGCGCAGCCATCATGGACAAGGCCATTGGGAACTTGATGAAGGATCTGTCCGACAGAGGATTGCTGGACGATACGTTGATCGTTCTGGCGACTGAGTTTGGGCGTTCACCAGGGATCAATTACAATGTAGGTCGCGATCACCACCCTGCGGTTTTCTCGTCGATGCTGGCTGGGGCTGGCATTCGGGGTGGCCAGTTTTACGGAGCATCGGACGCGGCTGGTTTCTCGGTCGAAAAGGATGGGGTGACCCCCGCCGATCTCAATGCAACGATCGCTAAATTGCTCGGTCTTTCCTTGGACGAGATCGTCATTTCTCCGACAGGCCGACCCTTCAAGGTTGCTAACGAAGGCAAACCGATTGCGTCGCTTATGAGTCTTTAAATTTACCGAAGTGGCATCCAGGCAAGGTGCCCACGCTCCGTATTGTGACCGCTGTCGCTGGTTTCTCGGCAAGTTCCGCGCTCGGTAGCAAAGCCATCGCATCGGGTGTTGCCAGAACCATCGCATCGGGTGTTGCCAGAACCATCGCGGGCACCGTTGCTGGCAAGGCTGCTGTGGGGGTTAGCAGGAGGTGCTGCCGCGGGATTTCTGGGGGGAGTGCTTGGAGCCGCAGGGGGGACTTTGGGCGCCTATGTCGGCGTTAAGGTACCTGCTCTAAATGCGCAGACGATGACGGAGCGGCGACTGTTAGAGAAAGCGGGTAGAGTCACCATGGCCATTACTGTTGTCCATAGCTGCTTGATCGCATCGTGGTCGCTGGCGATGGTGTATCGTGTTGGTCCTACGTTCGTTCTCTCAGGCGAGCGGCAGGCTGAAAAGTACCGTAGGATGGGACCAATGTCCCGTCCGTTGATTCGTTCGGGACAATGGTCCCAAACTACAACTGGTATCTCACAGCCTGCCGCTCGCCTATATACTGTTTGGGAGTGTTACAGATCTCGTTTTTTGCGATCTTTTTTGGCTACAGTTTCCTAACGCAACCTAAGGTCAAGCAAATTCGGGCGACGGTTTGAGAGGTCGATGATCCTAAAGTGTCTCGAATGCGATCCAGTACTTGGCAGAGGACGAGAACGTACTTGCAATCGAGGGTCACAACGATTCAGTTTCAAGTAGCGATTTCACATTAGACCCCTATTTGCTAGCGGTCCCAATAGAGGCTTCTTAGAATTTAGGATCGTTCGACAAGTACGTGTCCCATGTTCGCGCTAGGATAGGCTTTCAGCCGGCTCCTAGTCTGTCACGCTGAAAATGATCAGCAAGTGCCTAGTCGGACCCAAATACTTGGGCTGGCAAACTTAGTTGCACGACGCTCCGCGTCGTGATTCCTACGAGGCGGAGCGTCGTGCAACTAAGGGCGTACCCGAAAACTAAGACTTGAAGATGCACTCAACGCCTAACCTACTACAGAAATCAGGCACTTATTTTTCGATCACAACTGAATGCGTTCGTCCGCTCCTTATTCGTCCGCTGGGCATAGGTCGCGATAGGCTGGATTTTTCTGTCTGACGCTTTGTCGCATGGTCATGATGGGCCGGGACAAGTTGTGGCGAGCGGAGGCTCAAGCGGAACTTGGGGACTACTCCGGTTGCATCGAAACCCTGAACCGCGGCTGGTCGGCTACCGAGAGCCCGGTGCTCAAGGTCGCTTTGTGCGATTCGCTGATAGCGGCGTGTGTGAAGGACACGAACGCGGTGTTTGCTAGTCACCGCTGAGCGGCTAAACGTAGCGAGATTGACTTCGGCGCGATCCTGCGTTGGTTCTAGACCTTGAAAAAGCATCGAAACTGCTCGATGGTTTGGTAAGGCAGTAGGCACTTGTTCATCTGGGTCGGGCGGACTCCAGGGAGTAGCAAAGGACCTTGGAGACTTTCGAAAAAATTTTGCTTGCAACCGGGGTGGGGCTGGATTTGCTAAAATCTGGGGGCAGGTTTTCGCGATGACGTCGCAGCTTTCCGTGTTCCGACTCCAATGAAATAGCAGGGTGTCCGTGGCTGGTAAAATCAAAGGTACGGTAGTGCAGGTGAACCCGGATGGGGATTTGGTTACCGACATCGGCGAAGACCAATGGATGGTTGTGGATCGCTCTGCGGAAACGAAGGTCACTGTGGACGGTGAGCACGAGACCTTTGGGCTATTCGAAGCCGATCATCGGCAACCTCCGATGACATTGATTGCCATCATCGAACCGCAGGAGACACTTCGTCTCCATCTTGTTGCTGATTCTGCGGCAATGATGTTGGGGGTTCGCAAAGGAGCCAGCGTAGAGATTCGCTGGTAGGGTTTCTTCCGTTTTTCGTCCCGTATGAGTTACTATTGCTTAGAAAGAGTTCGTCTATGAAATCGATTACGTCCAACGCAGTGTCGAGAAGTTCTATTTTTCGTTATTGGCCGCTGGCAGCGATTCTGGCTGTTGCTGTATCTGCATCGCTTCCATTCGGTTTCACGCAGGACAAGAGTGCCAAAATGCTTCGACACATTGTTATGTTTAAGTTCAAAGAGAGTAGTGGCAAGGACGATATTCAAAAAGTTGTGGAAGCGTTTCGTTCTTTAAAAACGAGCATCCCGCAAGTGGCTGCGTTTGAATATGGAACGAACAATAGTCCCGAGGGTTTGGACAACGGGTTTACCCATTGCTTTCTGGTGACCTTCAAAACGGAAGCCGACCGCGGTGTCTATTTGCCACATCCCAAGCATAAAGAGTTCGTGGAGGTGCTCAAACCGCATTTGGACAAAGTTCAAGTGCTCGACTACTGGGCGTCTGAGTAACCCGATAGCCAACTTAGTTGCACGACGCTCCGCGTCGTGATTCCTACGACGTGGAGCGTTGTGATTTCTACGACGCGGAGCATTGTGATTTCTACGACGCGGAGCGTCGTACAACTAAGGGCATGCCGCTTCAGTTTCCTTCATGGTTCTCCGCCGCCCATTCAGACACCTCCGTGAATTTCTGCTTCAAGGTCTTCCCGAGCGGAACCCCACGCCTTACCAATTACTCTCTTGGCTACTCTCTTGGTTCGAAACACGCAAACCGTTGTTTGTCAAGGAACTTGCCGCCTGCGCAACGCAGGCTTTCAAACGCTTGTCCAACCACTTATCGCCAAAGCTAGCGTTTGCGAATTCTTCTTCAACCCATTGAGGTTTCAACCTCGTCATCCCTGACGAAGGCTAAGTACTGCACGAGTATGCCCCAAACCGATACAGCACTTTACGAAAAAACTTGTGGCGTATAAACAGGCTGGAAGCTTACGCGACTTTTTAGCCGGGATAACACTAGCCTAGCAAATCGAGAACGGAAGTCCCGTCGTCGGCGGCCGGTAGGGAGAGCAACGAATCGGCGGTAAAAATCTCAATAGGCGGATTTTGCCTCGTTGATTCCACGCCTGCTCGAGGTCCGTCATACCGTTCATTGGCATCGCGATCCGATGCCTTGCCGGTTTGTTCCAGCGGGGCAATGTCAGCTTGATTGGACGAATCTTTGGCTGCGGCGGCATGTTTGGAATCGCTCAACGCTTGTTGGTTCAGAGCCGCTGGATTGGTCCATGCGGCACCGGATGGCATGATTTGCATTCGCTCCACTCCTAAGATAAATCATTTACTTGGATAACTCGTTGCTCTTGTCGGTCGATCCTCGATCCAATGTATTGATCATTTGCATAGAACTTCTAATCTGCGGATCGGTGGTTGTTCCATTGATTTCGATTTGCCATAGTCTTGCTGCTTTGGAACTGGAGATCGGTCGGAAGATGACACCGGCCAAGCTTTTGCTACCGACGGTTGCAAACATATCCAAATGCAACTCTCTCCGTAAATTGACCCAGCCCGATCCTTTCATCGACACGATTTTCCCGTCCAGAACCAGTTCGTGAACCGGTAGTCGGTCGCCGTCGATTCCAAAATGGACATCTGCAGAATCGAAGGCTCCTTGATCGGGACTGACGGATAGCAATCGGAAGAGTCGAATCATGGCAGGTAGCTCGTAGAGGTCAGCTTTTCGCAACCAAGCTCGCCCCTGTCCTTCCAAAGAAGTGGTATTCGTGAGCGCTCCCTGAAGATCACATTCCATCGTGAGTTCACCGCTAGCCTGGGTGTTGGATTCGCCCAAATCGAGGAGAAACCCGTGAAAATCTGTGTTGACGAGTCGCAGCCGATACTTGGAGCGTTGAAGACCGTCGAACGGTTCGACGCCGCTGACGAAGACGGTACTGCTCAAAGTCCGAGCTCGAATGTCGCTATCGAAGATATCCAGCGGCGGAACATCTTGGGCAGGCCGAACGAGGTTAGGGTTGATGGGCCCGTTGTTTTGATTTCGTTGGATGGCGTCGATGCGGCTATCGATACGTTGGCTGATCAATTCTCGCAATGGACCGCGATAGGACGATAGTGCAACATGGTTTGCACCTCCGCTTCGGGTAGGAGCCAGGTAGTTCGCGTTGAGAACTCCCTGATCAATGGTGACGGGCGACTGTCCTGATCCGAACGATCGCTCGTTGCCCTTGGTTTGCCAGGCGGCGGATGCATCGCGGCCGAAGAGCATTTCTTGGCGATTGAAGGCGAATGGACCTTGCACGCCAGTGACCGCCACCCCCTTTACCGCCAGGGCGTCCAAGCCGAGCATACCGAATGCAACCGGCCCGAGGGGCGTGTTCTCGCCGGCAAGTGTTACGGAACCTCGGATACCGGAGGCGATTCCCCCTCCGCCCAGTCGACCGTCTTCGATTTGTAGCTCGACATCCCAGTCGCGTACAATCGATTCCACGTCTGTCGAAGGGGATGAGACCCGCGTGGTACCGGTGATGCTGACCGGTCCGCGAAAGTCCAACCGAAGGAGTGGATCCTTGAGGGATTGCGGCAAACAATTCAACAGGGTCTGATCGACGTTGAGCCGGGTTTTCGGAAGCCATTCGAGCATACCGTCCCAGGTGCCGTCGGAATGCAATAGGCATTTGCCTTCGGTTTGGAGACGACTGATATCGTGTTTTCCGGATAGGGAATGGATGTCGATACTGCCAGGGCGATAGACGATGTTGCAAGCGATATCGTTGACTTGGTAGGGTAAGGATATTGGACGAATGGAGACAGCCTTAGCCGCTTGGGAATCCGGATCCTCCTTCTCGATGAGTTCCACCCGCAGATCCAGCGGAGCTGAGGCGTGACCTCGCTGCACATTCACAGCAACTTGATCGAGGACGCCACTGGGTTGCAATTGATCCCAAAGACCTCGAACACTTTTCGGCAGAGCGAATTGAAGTTCTTCATCGAGCCCGACGTTGTAGCCTTTAAAGAAGAGTTGAAAGGACTCTAAGTTGGAATTGCGGCTTTCGCACATCCCCTCGCCATGAATGCGAGCTCCATCGTTGCGTCCAGTGAAGTCCTTCAGCAGAAGAACATCGTTGTCTAGAATCGCCTCGCCCTGCACGTCGGAGATCGGATATTTGAAGCCGTCGTACTTGATGGAGCATTCCGAAAAGGTCAATTCCAATGAACGAGAGATACTATCGGGTCGAGCTGCGGTTCGAATAAAATGCCCTTGTTTCAGATGTACGGTTCCGGTGGGATGCAAGGATAGGATGAACTTATGGATACCACTTTCTGGCCCGTTTCGCGGCGACAGGGATTTCAGCAGTGTCTCGTCGATCACGATCGGTCCGTCAGCTGCAAGTTTCAGATCCATCCACCAACGTGGTTGAGCTCGGGTTAGCGTGAGGGATCCTTTGATGGTTTGGTCAGCGGCTATTCCCGTCAGTTGCGAAGCGACTACGGCATCGTTTTCGTACACGAAGTCTCCGGTAATATTCCGAATGGGGTAAGGAAAGAAATCAGCTTCGAGACCTGCATTTCTTGCGTGAACAATAATCTTGGGAGTCCAGCGTTTTCCGTCAAATCCGACGGATGCTTCGGCATCGACCAGACCACTCAAGCCGAGTTTGCTCCACGTTTCTTGAATCCCGACGGGCAGTGCTTGGAAGAGCCGTTGGTCCAATGAAAGATTGTTGATCGCAAGGTTCGCAACGATCGGTGCACCATTTCCGAAACCGTGCATATCGCAAACCACGGTTACGGTCGCTTGTCCGCTGGCGGCCTTGCCATTGCGAAGTTGCAGGAGTCCATTTTGGCAGTACACATCACCGGACAGGGAATCCAGAGGATAGGGGACTTGCGGGTGAAGCAAGCGACCATTTGCAATTTTCGCTTCGGCTTTGTACGTGAGCTTGCCATGATCGGAGCAAACAGAAAACTTCGCATCTAGCTCACCGCTGAAGCCCGAAGCTGACGCTAAATGCGCCTGCAACGCCGAGGGGAGCTGGTTGACCAAACGTTGGGAGTATTCGAGCTTCGAAATCTTGCCTTGTGTTAGCCAAACCGACTTGTCCTCGTTGATAGTCCCCTCGATGCTCACCTGATTGAAATAGCTACTGGCGACACTGGCATTGAGTGTGGCGCTGATGGGCATGACTCGACCGTCGACCCAACGAGGCGCTAGCGCAACATGTGCTCTGAAGTCGTGAAGAATGATCTCCTGTGCCGAGCGTCCAGTCTCGTTCCCAATTCGCAACAACCCGGAGCGGACGTCGATCGTCGGTAGGTTCGCGCTGATCGACTTAGTACTCGCCAGTTCTTGAATGCTAAAGCGGCCATCGGTGATTGGCCAGATACAGAGTTCGACCCCATCGGCCACGACGCGTTGAACAGGGAGTTGCCCCTGTACAAGTCCCAGCATCTCGATGGGACCATAGCAAACTATGCGACCGCAACGAACGACGTCCCTAAGCCCCTGATCCGTGGGCTTGGCGATGCGAACGCCCTCAATGGTAATAGACTGGCCCGCTTGCAAGTGAGCGCGATCTAGGAAAACAATGTGGGCGGGGAACTCTTTGCGAAGCTGCCTGAGGATCTCAAGCGTAAGCTTGTTATCGACTCGTCCGATCAAAGAGAAAAAACACCATAGTCCCACGATGGCAAACAACAGGAGCCAAACGAAGCGATGTTCCCAAACACGATCGCGACTCTTGCGAATAGCATCGTCGGAGTTGGGAGGTTTGGTTTCAGTTGTCGTTGCTGTCGGCCGTGACATCGCTTGCGGTTATCGATCCATCGAACTTCTTGCGGGTACCTATGTTTTTGTAGGCTAGGAATTGCATCAGGGTAGCGCATCCGAGCCCCCCTAGCACGCACATCACCAAAACTGCCGGTTGCCGATATCGCACCGATCCGATGAAGAACATGTGCAACAGAGCAAAATAAACGCAAGGCATTGCAAACAACCAAGCTCCTAGAATGCAGCGACTCTTCCATAAGCCGACGGCACCCAACAGCATGATCGAACTGTAGCCAATCGCTTCCATCCATCGAACGGCATCGCTGCCAAGCTCTTTGGCCACTGGAAATGGCGACCACGTCTTGAGCCATTTTATCAATCCAAGTCGTAGGGCGTCAGATGAGTTTTCCCGGGCCCACTGAATGGCAGCATTCCTCAAGCGGCGGTCGATTCGCCATTCCAAAGTACCATCGAGACTCTTTCCCTGTTGCAGCATTTGGGAATCTTCTTCGCGCTGCGCATCGATGAAAGCGTTTACAAAAAACATGTTTTCATCGCTGCTTCCAGTCGCACCTGGATGCCAACCATCGTACAGGCTGGCCCCTACTTGCAAGGTTGTTGGAACAAATTTCCCAACGACGGCGTAGTTTCTTATCCACCAAGGGGACATGGCGATACAGATTCCTAGCAAAAAGAAAATGCATGCAACTAGCAATCGGAACAGTTTGGTCACGTTTAGGAAACGCCTCGATTGGATTGAAAGCCCGCCGCTCATGAGCAGCAGATACGGGAACAGAACGATCGGCCACAGGCTCCAACTGGGGCGAGCCAAGCATGCCAGTCCGCTGCAGAGGCCTGCGACCAGCATCCATTGCCGGTAGCGAAAGGAGTTTTCCTCGCGATCGATAGCAATGAATGTCGCTCCGAGACTTAGCAACATAAACGGGCA
>Ga0105049_10002454_pt1 | contig 21981 bp, 19 predicted proteins | sample MAT06_FD_78087 | JGI IMG/M metagenome (GOLD analysis project Ga0105049, IMG submission 78087) | Freshwater microbial communities from Lake Fryxell liftoff mats and glacier meltwater in Antarctica - MAT-06 | ecosystem: Environmental > Aquatic > Freshwater > Ice > Liftoff microbial mat | place...
AGAAAAAGTACTCCATATACCTGTGGTACGTGTAAGCGGTAGGGAATGAGTCTCAGGTAAGCTCTGGGGATATGTAAATTATCTAACTCAGGCGTTAGCGTTAATAAACCAGGCTTCGTATCTAAAAGAACAAATTTATCAATAACTAAATAGCGATCGGCTAATATTTGTCCAGGGCTACCCACACTCGGACTATCTACCACAGCCCAGAGATAATTTTTGGGTAAGGGCGTGGAACATCGCTGGCAAAACTTGTGGGTCAGTGGGTTGGCAGCCTGACAATTTTCATTGGGACAGTGGAGCGTTGCCGCATCATTTTCCATAGTTTTCGCACCGATCAGCGATTAGCAATTTCTTTAATAACATTAGTAGGGACAATCTAGACCGCTCATCTTTCTGAAACTTGACATACCCAGACTTTAGATGATGATTTTAGCTGGCGGATATCAGCAGGTGCTAATACTTAACTTATCTAAAGAATACGCTCCTAAGTCAACCCTACAGCCTCATCATAGCTTCTATTGCTCTGTGACTCTTCATTGCCAAGCAACTAACTCCAACCCTGTTACCAAAGCATAACCCAAGCATAACTCCGCTATTTGCTTTTGCTGAATTACTCCATCATCAAGAGGCAGATTAATGTTGGTGTTTGTTTAGTTTATGTTTATTTAGTTTATAAGTAGGATAGCAATAATTAACTTTAATTAAGAATTAAGATAAATTAAATATACTTCTGGCAAAAGTACCTGACGAATGATGTGGTTTTCAAAATCTCTTCAGAATTGCTGAGTAACCAAAAGAGCGAAACAGGAGTACTGATTCAGCACTCAGCATTGTTTCGGTAATCTCGTTTCCAGGTTCTAAGAAGGAAATGCTCTTTGGGGAGGCAGCAAAGCCTCACAGAGGGCATTCCCAGTCAGTACTAATCTGAAAATAGCTGGAAGTTGACACAGAAGGATTCAGCTAGCCCTCTATCAACTCTTTAGCTTGTTGTTTGTCGTCAATTACAACTTGAGGGACTCCCATGCTGTAGTTGGTAACGCGAGCAGAGAGATTATAGCTGAGTTCGCCGAGTTGCAGGAGCGATCGCAGATAATGCTCTAAGTCTGACCCAACACGGCGTAAATTATAGTCTGTCAGGTCTGCGCCACTAGATGCTTCTACTAGTTCGTCAAATTTGCGATAAACCTTTTGCAACGCATCTTCACTCCAGTTAAATTCGTTGTCTGGGTCAACATCTAACGTTAAAACTTGTTGACTAGGAACCAGTTCGCCATCCCGGTCAATTTCACCTGCAAAAATGCGGATATGCCGGGTTGTGGACTTGAGCAGCATCGGGTTATCCATAAATAAAAAGGTGTAAGATTTGGGTGGATGACACTGAAATTATTGTAGACGCTATATCCGAGCTTGAATGCTCTCAATTTACAAGCTTTGAATGCAGTTTCAAAAGGGTATATTGAATGGGCATAAGTAAAAATATCACCTGTACTGATTAGCTTGCTACTTCTATTAGGAGTTGAAGCCGGATCTACCTACTACTAGTACTGACAGTAGTCCAATTATTTATCTGCAAAAATTACTGGGTAGAGTGTTTTCATTTGGGCATACAAACAAGTCTGAGTGGTGTGGTAGTCTTATCTACTGCGAGGCTTTTGTTACTATCAAGCCCAGAAGACAGTAGGTGAGGTGCTTGGCTGGAATATTTTGATCTGTGTATATTTTTTTAGGGAGAACAAAAATTTTTTCCTTAATAATTATGTTCAGAAATTTCTTTTGAATTTACTGCTGAAAAAAACGTACATCTAGTAATTTTACGGAATAGCGCTACATCGACCTCTGGCTTTAATAAAATGAAAAAAGTTAAGCGGTTTTACTTACGTATAAACACTAAAGTTAGAGTAACAAGTCAAACTGTTATTGACGTTCAGATAAAGTTGATGTAAAAACCTTTAAAAAGGTAGAACAATTTCTTACAGAAACTTTATTATGTAGAATCTTAAAAACTGAATAATAGTTATGGCTTACCATAAACTACATCTAGCACAGGAACATCAAAATCTAGATAGTGAAAATTTAGGTTGAAAATAAAACACAGGAGAGGAAAATGGAATACAAAGGTGATGGATGAAGAAAAATTCTTAATTCAAGCACTTTGGATTTAAAAGAGATATAAAGAATTTTTGCTGGACATCTACCTCCTTACCCTCATGACCACCAAGTAAAGGAATCTCATAGCTATGAACTCCAAAGCATTACCACGCCAGATAAATAATCTCGAAGTAGGTGTTTATGAGTGCGAAATACATCTCAAATTTCGGTTGATTGAGGAGAAGAGCCTATTGAGCGATCGCGAACAACTCTTACAGGTGCTACTTGATGCTTTAACCGAGGGTTCTGACGACTTTTTAGAGACGCTGCAAGCGTCAGTTAAAGCACAGGAAGTATCTGAATTTAAAGCCTCACATCAAATGCGACGCCAGCTAATGCGCTTGCGTAACGTTGCTGATAATCCCCAAACTTAAAGGTGTAATTTAAGTAGAGGTAAATTGTGAATTGGGTATCAAATCAAATGTTGTTCCCATGCCCCGTTGCAATAAAAACTAAGCAACAAGTAGAATTCATAAAATATTCTGATTTCTACTTTGTGAAAGTCTTATTTAGCAGCACAAAGTCCCAGGAACAGTTTCCTCTATTAAAAACTTTGTAGCAAAGGGTACTGGTAGAATCTGAAAGCAAATTCAGCCGGGTGCATTTTACCGAGTTTTTATTAAAACATTGCATGAAAAACAAAATTCTCTGTATTTACAGATGGGGAATTAGACAACAGGCGCGAATAAAATGAAAATCTAAAAGACTAAAGTAAAAATAAATAACCTTTCTTTTAGCTTTTTGCTTTAGCTAAGTGCCCGATCGCTAAATATAGCAACCGCTAAGGCGGTTTGAGCATGAGCGGTTACTATATTTCCCAAATTATGGCAGACTGGCCATAAGTATCGGCGATCGCTTGCTTCTAGTGAGTCACTGTTCAGAGTTGATTTTCCCGTGCCAAGTTTTGATTGCCCTTGATCATTTATGGGCAAGTTAGTAAATCAATACAGCACTTCCCGAAGTTATGAGGTACACTAATTGATCGAATTATTGTTTATCTGTGTTGATAGTCTGTCAAGTTTAAATTGATGGGTAAGAAACTTCGTAGTAAGGACTTCAGTCCTTATTTTCTAAGTACTAAAGTGCTTACTACAAACTTTTCATTACTAGCTTGACAGACTACTAATAGCATCCCAAGTATCTGTACCTCATAGCAGCAGGAAGTGCTGTAAAACACGCTCTGCAACATTTTTTTACAAAGTACCCTATTTTGCGCGTGTCCCGGCTGAACCTGATAATCTAAAGTTACATATCGAATTGATACTTGGTAGAATCGTACCAGCGATCGCCAAAATTGATAATATTATGCCAAGAAAAGAACAAGGATGGGTCACATTTCAAACATCAGAGGAGGAACGAAAGATCCTGGAAGAGTTCTGTGAACACTCTCAACGCACCAAGACTGAGATTCTGCGGGAATTAGTGCGTAGTCTTAATCAGCACTCGTCACCACCAATATCACTGCCAACTAAGCAGGAAAAACAGGAAGATATTTATATTCAAAAGCTTGAGATAGAAAGTAGTATTCAAAAAAAATCACTAAAGGTTAGCTCTCGCAATATTCTTAAAGGTGTCGTTAAACGAGTTATCTTGGGGGCTGTTAATAGTGAAGTGACACTAGAGATTATTCAGAAAGTAGAATTAACCTCGATTATTACTAGAGCTTCCGCAGAAGAGTTGGAACTATCTGAGGGAAAAGAAGCTTATGCAGTCATCAAGTCCAACGATATTGTTATTGCCAGAGAATAAACCAGAAGTCAGAAGTCAGAAGTCAGAAGTCAGAAGTCAGAAGTCAGAAGTCAGAAGTCAGAAGTCAGAAGTCAGAATACTCCAGCCATGTTCGCGCAGCGTCCCGTACAAAAGAGATAGAGTATTAAGTCTTGAAAAATCTTTTAATTTTGTTTCGCCCACAATTCAGCTTGGTTTTAAACCAATATTCATTATTCAGTCCTACAGAATCCAATTCTGAATTCTTGTTATAAAAATGGTATTAATATCCTAAATATAATACATAAGTTCCTTCTGTTCTCGGATTGCTCTTTTTTCACAAAGGTCTTGGAGTGTATATTTTTCCAAAACGGAGTTAGCAGCCTGACGTGCTTCCTGCCAGACTTCTTGAATTAGCTCACCTTCTACCGTGTTGGGAGTTGGCTCACAAGCAGAGTCAACAACATCTGACCCTTCCATACAGCTAAAAGCATCTAGTACTGTGATCTTCTGAGGATCTCGTGCTAGAACGTAGCCACCTTTGGCTCCACGTATACTTTTAATCAAACCTCCGCGCCTTAATGTTGCCAGAAGTTGTTCCAAATAGCGGTTTGGTATGTCTTGTAATACCGCTATCTCTCGAATTTGCAGGGCTTCACCCTTAGGGTAGCAGGTTGCCAACTCTAACAGGGCTAGAAGTGCGTATTCTGATTTGTTAGAGATTATAGCCACAGACGTAATATTTCAAACTCACATCTAAACATCCGAAGCCGCTGAGTCTGCTTACTTAACTTACTGCTAAGAAAAACTCGACAATCTACTTTTTGTTGATCGGCTAACCTTACTTTAAAGACTTTCAAGGATAGAAGCAATTACTTTTTTTGTTTTTTTAAATAAATTAAAGTGATTAATCGGTGTACGGTCTTCTGGAGTTGAAACTAAGTTAAAGGCTGATTCTATCTAGTTTTTAACCAAATTTTGTCAGTGATTATCATGGTTTGTTAGTTCTTGGCGTATTGCTTAATTTGGCTCTTAAATCTGCCCATTTGACCCCTGCTAGGCTGGGCAAGACAACATGAGCGGCTCCAACTCGTTCATTGGGGCCGAGTCCTACTGCCCACATCCCCGCAGCTAGAGCTGCGTCAATTCCGGCTGCGGCATCTTCTACAACCACAGATTGCTCTGGTTCGAGTCCTAGCTGCTTGGCTGCGTACAGAAATAGGTCGGGTGCTGGCTTTGGTAGCTGTACACTATAACCGTCAGCGATCGCATCTACTTTATCAGCAATACCCAATAGTTCGATCACTGTCTGGGCATTTTTGCTAGCTGAACCAATACCAATTTTAATCCCAGCTTGCCGCAATTCATCCAAGAGGGCGATCGCTCCTGGTAACAAATTCTTGGGTGTCATATTTTGGATCAAGTCAACGTAGTACCCGTTTTTACGCTCCATCATCTCCTGGATTTGTGCTTCCGAATACGGTCTATCGCCGATAATTAGCATCAGAGATTCACGACGAGATACACCCCGCAGCGCTTCGTTAGCTTGCCGATTAAACGGTATCCCTTCTTCATCTGCTAGCTTTTTCCAAGCTAGATAGTGAACTTCTGCTGTATCTGTTAGCACACCATCTAGATCGAAGATGAATCCTTGGATGTTGGGCATTGGGTAGTGAGTACTTATACTGAGCGTTCGCGTAGCGTCTCGTAGAGAAGTATTGGTTATTCCTCCTGTCTCAACTCCCGGACGCAAATCGAAGTCGTGCCATTGACCGCGCCAGTGTAGTTTAAACTTCAGGCGCGTCCAGCCAGGAGGCAGGTGAGGATTGGCTACGGGGCCATTTTCGGTTATTTGGATGCCGCCGAAGCCAAAAATTACAGCTTGCCAAATGCCACCAGCACTAGCGCCGTGAATTCCATCGCTGGTGTTATTTCGGTTATCTTCAAGATCAACCATTAACGCCCGCATAAACAGTTCGTAAGCTTGAGTTGATTTGCCTAAATCTGAAGCTAAAATCGCATGAACTGCTGGGCCAAGGGACGAACCATAGGTAATATCGGTGCGGGGTGCGTAATAGTCCCAGTTTGCTTGCAATGCTTTTTCGTTGTAGGGAAAATCTGCCGATTCCCGCATTAAATATAGGAGCATTAATACATCTGGCTGCTTGAGTACTTGATATTTGTTAGTTTTCTCAATACCTAATATCGGTTGCATAGAGCGATCGCGTGGTTCATAGTCTGCTAAATTGATATCTTCCAATTGAAAAAATCCCTCGATCTGCTCAATTAGTTCTGTTGATGGGTCATAGAGAAACAATATTTTGGCGATGATATCTTGCCAGTGCGATCGCTCTTCTGGAGTGAGTTTTAGTTTATCTTCTAGTTCGGTAGCTCGTTCGGGGAATTTGTCAGCCAACCAATCGTAAACTGCGATCGCTTTCTCTAGATGCCATTGCGCCATGCGGTTTGTAAAGGCGTTGTTGTGGACGAATTCATGGTATTCATCCGCTCCGATGACTCCCCGAATTTCATACTTTTGGCTCTCAGGATTGAATTCGACCCGGCTACCCCAAAAGATGGCTGCATCTAAGATCACCTCTGCGCCACGCTTTTGCATCCAGTCATCATCACCAGTAGCTTGCCAATAGTTCCAAATGGCGTAAGGGATATCTGCATTGATATGAATTTCGCGATCGCGGCACCAAATTCGCACGTCTTCACCATAAAAATCACTGCCGATAGCCCAACGTGGTGTAACTTCATCTCCGGTAATCGCACTTTCCCAGGAAAACATTGCCCCTTTATAACCATAATGGGCTGCTTTGCGTCTAGCTCCATTCAAAGTGTGCCAACGGTAGCTGAGTAAGTTACGAGCGATCGCTGGTTGGGTAAACAGAAACATCGGCTGCATAAAAATTTCTGTATCCCAAAAGATATGGCCGCGATAGCCAAACCCCGAAAGAGTTTTCGCCGGAATGCTCACCCTGTCATCATGCCGTGGAGCGGCAATCAGCAGTTGAAATAAATTGTAACGAACCGCAAAAGCCGCTGTGCTATCCCCTTCAATCAGGATGTCACTTTGTTGCCAAACCTCATCCCATGCCTGTTCATTGGCTTTTAGTAATGTTACGTAGTCTGGCAGGTGCGCGAGTTTTTCTTGAGCTGCTGGGACTGGTGTTTCAATCTCCCGCGAGGTAAAAACTGTCAAGAGTTTTTCTATTGTTACGGTCTGTTCCGCTTTAGCTAAGAAGGTCGTACTCAAAGTAGGATAACCAGGTGCGGTACTGACTTGCAAAGATGCTTCAATGCCTAATATTGTCACCTTAGCTGCCATACCGAGTTCAATTCGGGAGTTGCGGGTGCGGCGTTGTAACCAGATTCCTTGGTCAGTCTTGCCCTGGTCTAGTCCTTCCCAGTGATTGAAACCTTGATTTTCTGGATAGCCGTTGATACTAGCTTGAATTTCGATTAACCCATCAAAATCCACTGGCGTTAAATAGCAGCGTAGCGCCAATACGTGCGGATCTGCAAGACTAGCAAAGCGTTCAAAGCTGATGTCTATGCTGTTCCCACTGGGAGAGCGCCAACGCAAAGAGCGGCTGAGAAGTCCTTGGCGCAAATCAAGCTGCCGATTGTAGCGCAATATCTCACCTTGATCGAGGCGGAAGCGATCGCCATTCACAATCACTACCAAGGGCAACCAGTCAGGGCAATTTACCAGTTCAGTGTACACCACCGGCACATCATCGTAGACACCGTGGATAAAAGTAGCTGGCATTGCATGAGGATATCCTTCTTCAAAACTGCCTCTTGTTCCCAGGTATCCATTACCAATAGTAAAAACGGTTTCCTTGGAGTGCAATTGTTCAGAGTCAAACTGGGTTTCGGTTAATATCCAGTCTGTGTAAACAAAATGGGGAGTGGGGAGTGGGGAGTGGGGAGTAGTGAGTGGCGCATTGGGCATAGGGATTAGGGATTAGGGACTTTGAGCTAGATGAACGGAGTTCTGAGGTGGATGAACGAGTCTTTGAGAGAGATGAACGGAGTTCTGAGGTGGATGAACGAGTCTTTGAGAGAGATGAACGGAGTTCTGAGGTGGATGAACGAGTCTTTGAGAGAGATAAACGGAGTTCTGAGGTGGATGAATGAGTCTCTAATTCAATACGCTTGGGTTATTTTAGTGTTCGGAGATCCCCCCAACCCCCTTAAAAAGGGGGGCTAATATGTCTTTGTACCCCCTTTTTAAGGGGGTCGCCGAAGGCGGGGGGATCTTAACCCAAGCGTAGTCTCTAATTCTCCTTGTCCCCCTTGTCCCCTCACCCACCCATATGCTTTTCTAAAATCTTTTTCGCTCTGGGTTTATAAATGAGATGAAATAACGCTTCCATGTAGCGATCTCTGGCTTCGTTATTTTCGGGAGCAACAAAGTTCCAAAAACTAAACATTTTAGCAAGCAGTAGTAATTGATTGCTATGTAAATGCCAATTATATTTGTTATGAATTCGCTGACTCATCCATTCTGATACTTCGTGCCAGTATTCAGCATGAGCATCACATTTTTCCAGGAAGTCTAAAATTTTCTTTGCTGTTCCTTCCAAGTCTGTAGGATTAACATTAAACTCGTTTTCTTGGTTCTCGATAATTTCTAAAGAACCGCCAAATTGAGTAGTGAAAGTAGGCAAGCCAGAAATCATGGCTTCCAAAATACTCCGCCCGAAGGACTCAAAGTAGGCAAAATGAACATAAACTCCCTGAGAATCTGCAACTACTCGGTAAGCTTCGCCGAGGTCTTTGCTAGGGATACGCATCCCCAACCAGCGAATCTTGCCATAGAGATGATATTGATTAATAATGTTGTGGAGTTTTTGAATTTCTTCCGTTTCTTCTGAGTTTATACCTTCATGTGGATGCAGCTTACTACTTAAAAGTATTAGGTTACAACGCTCTTGCAACGCCTGACTTTTACCGAAGCATTCTGCTAAACCAGTCAGGTTTTCGATGGAAGTAATGGTATCAACGGCAAAGATTGGTCGCTTTTTAGGATGATCTAGATTCCCAAATATTTGGGGATCTTCGTGGCTAAAGAGTAGGTCGTGAATTTGTGTGCAAAGGTTATAATCTCGGTCTTCTTTTTGGCTATAAGAAAAGAAAATATTTTCATTTACTCCCGGTGGCACTAAGTTGAATTTAGGACTAAACAAATCAATCCCATCAACCACATGATACAACTGCGGCATCGTAAAGCACTTATACGACTCGTATTGACCCATGCTGTCGGGTGTGCCGACAATTTCTTGATAGGACGATGTAATAATGAATTCGGCTGCATTCATGCTAATCAAATCGGCAGTGAATTGTACCGAGAAGTGATATTTATCTTCTAAATCTTGCCAATATAAATTGCTAAATAGATATTTAGGTTTTTCCAAAGAATGGGCAATATTACACTGGGTAACTTTCATCCGACGAGATAGGAGAAAGGCGACTAAATTCCCGTCGCTGTAATTACCAATGAGAAGATCGGGTTTGCCGTGGAATTGAGCTAGTAATTCTCTTTCTGCATCTAGTGCAAATTGTTCTAAATAAGGCCAAATGTCAAATTTAGAAATCCAATTGTTGGTGATTTCTGGATTAAATTCCCCAAAGGGAACCCGCAATATCCAAGCATTTTCAGTGTCTTGAACTTTTTCTAAACGCAGGTTGCAAAGTGTCCCTTCACAATTAGGGATTAGTCGAGTGAGAATAATTACGTGGGGTTTAATGCCCAACAAATCAAGTCCAGCGAGTTTGATTTGTTCACGCAGTTCGTTTTCTAAGCTCCGAGCTTGTTCGAGGACGTAGATAACTTGACCAAGTGTTTCATCTCTTCCTAAAACATCTTGTTGTCCTACCCAGCCGTGAACGGAAACGAGGACGACGCGAAAGACAGCAGGGACGCGAGCGACAAATGCTTCTAAGATACCGGGTTCTGGGGAGTAAATGAGTCGGTCGAGGAGTTCTAGGGTTTCGGAGATTCGCGCCGCAGCGTTACCCCAACCAGGCTCAAAGCCGAGTTCTTGGAGGTCGGAGCGGAATTTTTCATAAGGTTCATCAGGCTCAAGCTCACTCAAAAATTTCAGCGCTTTCTTAATTTGTTTAGCTAACTGCATACCGGAGGGAATGCGATCGCTCAACAATAGACTAATACCATCGTATTGCAGCCCATGTAATGCTTTAAATAACATTTCTAACCAATATTCGGGGTCAGCCAAAAACTGATTGCACAGGTAATGGTTGAGGAAGGCTAAACCTTGACCGATATTTCTAGCGTCGTCGATTCTTATAGAACTCTCATAGAAGGGGTGGAGGTCGATTTCGAGGATGTGGTTTTGGTAGCGGTTGACTAAGCGATCTCTCACATCTAGCAGCGCTTCAGGTGTCATCTGCTCGAACCGCCCAAAGTCGGCTGTCAGTTGCCAAACTTCTTGATTAGCAATCCTGGGTCGAACCACGAACCAAGTACTTTCATCTTCAATAATTATTTCGTGGGTGTACTGTATGAGTTTCCCAACATAAGAAGAGTGGTAAAAATAGGCTGGCTTTTGGAATTGATGACAGTAGTCGACAAAACCCTGCAATATCTCATTTCTCAGGAAGTAACGCTTATCTGAAGCACTCAACGCATAAATAAACTGACGCAGAGCAGTTTTTTCATCACCGTTGAAGACAGCTTGAACTAGTTCATGCATGATGACGAATTCCAGAAATTTAGCTAGGTCACGACCTCATTTTTGTCTCCGGCTCTGTGAGGTACATTCCCCCCACGATGCTAAATTACTATAAAAATCTTTGCGTCTAGCTCTGGTATGAAAAGCTGCTAGAACTTCAAATCTATGGGATGAGAAAGCAACGGCTTCAGTGTTAGTTGAAAGGCAGGGCTATTTCATTCTCATCTAGCCCGCCTCAGAATGAATTCTGAGTCTAATAGCGAAAGTCGTCTAAAGACGACTGAAAAAAGGTTATAGTCTAGTCCGTTTTAACGGACTTTAGCTATTAGCCTGAAACTTTAGTTTTGGGCGGTTTATGCCTAAAATGAAATAGCCCTTAAAGACAGCCTCATTCTTCTTCCCAAGATTCGTGATTCAGCAGGTCGATAATTCTATCTCTGAGTAGAAATTCATTTTTTTCTAGCTCCAGTTCAAAATTAATCCAGTCACGATGAGGAATATATTTGCAGAGGGTGTAAATTGGCTGCTGACGGTTAATAAGCCCCTTTTTCACAAGTTGAAGTGCTTCTACCTTGATAACCTCTATGTCGTATTTAATCGTAGTATTCATAAATCGTTCCTTTGTTCTCAATCACGGAATTGAGAACTAAAACAATAGTTGCTTTGACTCTACCTTAAAATTATCAAAAAAATTGGCGAAAATTGTGAAGAATCAAGACATTAATGCTTGCTAAAAGTTAGATATGCCAGTAAGATACTTTTTAGGTTTCCAAATATACCTTCTTTAGAGAGATTTTTACAGAGTAAGAAGGGCGGGATAGCAAGCTGTAGACAAAAATAGAGCAACCATTCAAAGACACTATGCGTAGAGTCTTGTAGAAAAGCGGTACTAAATGCTCTCTGTGCTAGTTGCCAAAGGGTAGGCTAGGGTAAAGAACATTCTCTAAAGGACTTCTACCATGCTCTTAAATCTTGATAAAGTTCGCCAATATTTTCCCGCTCTAGCTGGTGAATGGACTTTTTTTGATAATGCTGGCGGGTCACAAACCCTGAAAAAAGTAGCAGATAGAATTAGCGAATTTCTCCTGACTTCTGATGTCCAGTTAGGAGCTTCTTATGCGGTTTCTCAACTTGCAGGAGAACGATTAGCTTTAGCAACTAAGGGAATGGCTACTTTCATTAACGCCAATTCTTCTAAAGAAGTGGTCATGGGACCATCTACTACAATGATGTTGAAAGTTCTCTCAATCTGTCTGGCTCAAACTTTCATGCCTGGTGATGAAATTATTGTTACTAATTGTGATCATGAGTCCAATATTGGTGCTTGGGTTGCTCTTGAAAAACAAGGGATGAAGATTAAAGTATGGCAAATTCGCCCAGACAGCTTGGAACTTGATTTAGCAGATTTAGAACCATTGATGAGTCAGCGTACAAAACTGGTAGCTTTGACTCACGCTTCTAATGTTTTGGGAACCATCAACCCGATCAAAGAAATCGCTGCATTTGTACACGATCGCAATGCGATGATTTGTGTAGATGGTGTAGCTTATGCACCACACAGATTAGTTGATGTCCAAGATTTAAATGTTGATTTCTATGCTTTGAGTTGTTATAAAGTCTATGGGCCACATCATGCTTTACTTTATGGCAAAGAAGAACATTTATTAAGATTGCCTGGTCTTAACCATTATTTTATTGCTCAAACAGATATACCTTATAAATTTCAGTTAGGGAATGCCAATTTTGAATTAAGTTATGGAATGTTAGGTTTATGTGATTATTTAAGTGAGTTAGCACAGCTGCACTATGGCAATCAAACTGCACCTGATTTGAGAAATCAAATGGTGCAAGCGTTTGATTTAATTAGCATACATGAAGAAAAGATTAGCGATCGCCTTCTAAATTACCTCAACAACAAGTCTAATGTGCGAGTAATTGGTCAATCAAAGGCTGATCGGCAATTACGTGTGCCTACTATATCCTTTGTAGTCGATGGAATGAACAGCTCAACCATTCCGGCAAAAATTGACCAACATTACATTGGGATTCGTTATGGTGACTTTTATGCTAAACGGCTCATTGAATACCTGGGGTTAGCGTCGCAAGGTGGAATAGTCCGGGTGAGTATGGTACATTACAACACTCTTAAAGAAGTTAACAGCTTGATTGAGGCTTTTGAGCAAGTATTTTAATCCTTACCAAGCTGCAAAACTTGCACCTCTTCTTGTGGGTAAATTAATGTTTTACCCACTGGTAGAACAGCTAAGGCATTGGTTTGAGCTAAATTAATTAAATTGCCGGAACTGTGACTACCACCAGCTTTGTAAAATTCATAAACACCATCAATTAAATGCAATTTACCCCAAAGGTAAGTTTCATTCTTGCCGTCTGATCGCAATTCATCATGCGATCGCACTTTCAAAAATACTGGCTCCCAACCTTCGGTAATTCCCGAAAGTTTCTTGATTGCTGGTAGCACAAACCGCCAAAATGTCACCAACACAGCCGCAGGGTTCCCTGGTAAACCAAAATAGAGTGGAGAGACGCGATTAATCGCGTCTGTACTGGGGAAAGTAGCGACGGTGAGGGGTTTTCCGGGCTTTATCTGTACAGCGCGAATGTGGATTTTTGCTCCTAATGAGTCTAAAATTTTGTCAACATAATCATAATCTCCCACTGAGACACCACCAGAAGAGAGAACTATATCAGCGATCGCAACGGCGTGGGCAATGACTTTTTCCAGAGCAACTGGATCATCCTTAACAATACCTAAAATTAACGGTTCTGCTCCATTTTGTCTCACCAAAGCTGCGATCGCATACTGATTAGAATCCACAATTTGCCCTGGTTGCAACGGTTTGTCAATTGATACCAACTCATCACCAGTAGAAAAAATTGCCACACGCGGACGACGATAAACACTTAATTGCTGACATTGTGCAGCTGCCAATACAGCAATTTCTGGGGCATTTAACTTAATTCCTGCTGGTAATAGTTGTGTTCCAGCTTGATAAAAAGATGCTTTGTGTCTAACAAATTCTTGCGGTTTTGGCGCATCCAGGATAAACACGCGCTTTTCCTCCCGACGTGTCTTCTCTTGCATGACTATAGTATCCGCACCTGCTGGCATCAGGGCACCTGTGAAAATCCGCGTGGCTTGCCCTGGTTGAATCGTAGACTTAGGCTGATATCCCGCCGGAATCTCTTCAACAATTTCTAAAACGGCTGGTTGTTCGCCGCTAGAGTGCTGCACATCTTCGTAGCGAACTGCGTAACCATCCATCGCCGAATTATCCCAATGGGGAAAATCTAGGGGACTGGTGACAGGTGTTGCCAAAATCCGACTATCGGCTGTCAATAAATCTACAACTTCTATATCCCGTTGATTATCCAACGGTTGTACTAAATTTAAAATAATTGCTTGTGAATCGCTGACTGATAACATAGCGATCGCCTCCGACTTTTTACCTTTATCTCATAAATTAACACTGATCACTCAATCAAGAGATTACATCATGTTGGAAATCATTCTCATTGACTTAAGCTCTTTCCAATTCTCTCCAAGACTTAGAGAGGACTGATCCTGCTGACTTTGCAAAAATAAACGTGAGCATAAGTCCCGCTAACAAATCCGGCAAAGATGATTTTGTTAGAAACACCAATCCAGCCGCCACAAGTACAGATGTGTTGGCGATAATGTCGTTACGAGAACAAAGCCACACAGAAGACATATTAATGTTATCGTCCTTATGCCTTGTCAAAAGATAAAGACAGAACAAGTTGCTACAAAGGGCAAGAAATCCAACTGTACTCATGATTTGCAGGTCAGGAGTTGTGTTAAAAAACACCTGATGTGTAGCCCTGGCAAAGACCACTACCGCAGACAAAAACATAATAGCTCCTTTGAGCATGGCAGATTTTGCCTGTGATTTTGCTCCCTTATTGATTACATAAAGACTGCTTCCATAGGCGATCGCATCCCCTAGCATATCCAGAGAATCCCCTGTTAGAGAAAGGGATTTGGACTGAATCCCAGACAGGAGTTCTACAACGAACATCACTGCGTTTACGCCCAGAACAATCCACAAAACCTTGCTCTGGCGCTTGGTCATTTTTTCAAGTTCACATGATTTCTTTTGGCAGCAATGGTCAGACATTATCTAATTCCTTAGTTACTTGCTTATTCATTCCTACATTCAAAAGAATATCATAATGAACAGATAAAAAGAAAGAGACTACTGAACAATCTTTTGCAACACAAGATCCAAAATCTCACCTACGAATTGATCTCGCAGTGAGTAATAGACGAGTTTCCCATCATTCCTATACTTAAGTACCTTGAGGTCACGGAGCTTCCGCAAATGGTGTGATGCCACAGATACCTGCACACCAAGAACCTCTGCAATATCACAGACACACAATTCCTGGCGATCCTTTAAGGCATGGAGTATCTTCAGCCGAGATTTGTCAGCAAGAGCAGTAAAGAGTGTTTTAGCTTCTTCAAAGGTTTCGTCCATCGGCATTACGTCGAGGACATGAACTACTAACTCGTCATTAAAACAGCGCACTTGACAAATGTCATCCGGTTTTACTTTCGGCACAAAAATTTCCTACGAATCATCTAAAAGCCAGTCTAGCAGTGATTTAGGGTGGTTACTGTATACTTCAATGGCGATCAAAGTTATGTTTAAAGTGCAGCAAGTACCCAAGTCACCACCTTAATATTAAAAACAGGAACAATAATTATTTCCCAACTCCTAAATAAAAATACCTACTTTGTATGACAATCGAACGAGTTCCCCAAAAACACTATCCCAAGGCTGACATTGAGCGGCGAGGTATGGCATTGGGACTTGATTTCCTTGGTGTGTGGTTAGTCAGTTCCCTACTCGGAGGCGGCGATATCGGGATTCAATTTGTGCAAATCCTAGTTTTTGTCATATTTTGGCTAGTTTTGCGGGTACTGGTAGTATACAACAATCAAGGGCAAAGTTTAGGGCGTTGGGCGTTCGATTTAAAGGTGTTGGAAGTCGAAGATGGGCAAGTAATGGGCAGAATTCCAGATTTGCTCTCATTGGTGAAGCGAGAGGCGATCGTCGGCTTGGGTGCCCTTTTAGTGTCAATTGCCCTGAGCAATATTAGAGCCAATCCCACTGCTATACTGCTAGTACTTCCCCTAGCAATTGATTGTGCGACTGCCTTCTCTGATACCCAGATGCGGCAAGCTTTACACGATCGCTATTGTGGAACTTTCATCGTTTCGTCGCGTCGTGGCTACTCGCTGGATATAAAAATTAAAAGATTAGTTGAAAATATACGGCGGAATGTGAGAAGATAGTCGTTTGTGTTAACTCTCTTCAAGCTTTACTGTTTATAAGATTATGGCTAAGAGTAAAGGTGCCCGCATAATTGTGACACTAGAGTGTACCGAGTGTCGGACAAATTCAAACAAGCGATCTCCTGGTGTTTCACGTTATACCAGTACTAAAAATCGCCGCAACACCACTAATCGATTAGAACTGAAAAAGTTCTGCACCCACTGTAATAAACATACCGTTCACAAGGAAATTAAGTAGAGATGAGTTATTTCCGTCGTCGCCTTTCTCCAATTAAGCCAGGAGATCCAATCGATTATAAAGATGTCGATTTGTTACGTAAGTTTGTTACCGAGCGGGGCAAGATACTGCCACGTCGGATTACTGGGCTTACGTCTCAGCAACAGCGAGAGTTGACATTAGCAATTAAACGTTCGCGGATTGTGGCTTTATTGCCATTTATCAATGCAGAAGGCTAAAAAGAGTGATGAGTTATGAGTAGAGACGCGATTAATCGCGTCTGTACAGGAGTTAAAAATCAAAACTCCTAACTCCTAACTTCAAACTATTTAAACTGTTCACCAAATTAAAGTGCGAGAGTTGTGGAGAAGGGGACGCTAGTTGAATTTAGGGTTCAAGGCGATCGCCGTCTGGGCATCGTAGAACGTCCAGATGGTAAAACCCGCTGGTTTGTGGTAGACGAACGTGGTCAATCCCACAGCCTCGCGCCTAAACAAATAAGCTATACAGTTACCGGACAGACTTACAAAACCTCTGAGATTGCCAACTTTTTAGAGCAGGTCAAGCCTTATTTAGATCCATCTAGCTTGGAAGTAGCTTGGGAATTGCTGATTGAAGATGGGGAAACAGTTACCCCAGACCAAATGGCGAATCTGCTATTTTCGGAATTAGCCGCGCCTTATTGTTACGCCGCCTATTGCTTGTTATCAGACGACAAACTTTATTTCAAGCAAAAAGGAGACGCTTACGAGCCGCGGACTGCTGCTCAAGTTGCAGAACGCCAGCACCAGATGGAAGTAGAGGCACAAAAAGCCAAGGGACAGCAGGAATTTTTAACTCGCCTAGAGCAAGCGCTCAAAGGTGAAGCAGTAGAGTGGGGGCGGCACGATCGCCAGCGCATAGAAGGATTAGAAAAATACGCCGCGCTGCTTGCTGACACCGTGCGGACGGGGGTCAATCATGACTCTTTGGCTCGTGCTTATCCTCCCCCAGCTTCAGTTTTAGAAACTATGACCATGCTGGGACGACCCACAACACCCCAAGGAGCCTTTCAACTGTTGGTGGATTTGGGTTGCTGGAGTCCTTATGAAAACTTGTTCCTGCGTCGTTCTTCAATTCCGATTCAGTTTCCTAATAAGGTATTAGAAGTGGCGCAACAGCGTTTGGATTTCCCGCCGATTGACTCAGATACAAACCGCCTAGATCTGATTCACTTGAAGGTGTACACCATTGATGATGAAACTACTACAGAGATCGACGATGGTCTGAGTTGGGAAGTACTGCCCAATGGACGGGAACGCCTATGGGTGCATATCGCCGATCCCACTAGATGGTTAGTCCCGGAAGATGATTTAGATTTGGAAGCTAGAAAGCGGGGTAGTACAGTCTATCTACCTACGGGGATGATTCCCATGTTCCCAGAGGTATTGGCAACTGGGCCAATGAGTCTGATCCAGGGACGAGTTTGTTGCGCCCTCAGTTTCGGGATTGTTTTAGATACAACTGGGGCAGTGGAAGATTATAGCATTCATACCAGCTTAATTAAGCCGACTTATCGCCTCACCTACGAAGATGTAGATGAAATGCTGCAATTAAGGGTACAAGCAGAACCGGAAATTGAAGCGATCGCTACTTGGGCACGGCGGCGCAGAGCCTGGCGTTACGCCCAAGGAGCAATTAGCATCACTATGCCCGAAGCGACGATCAAAGTTAAAGGTGACGAGATCAACATTGACATTTTGGACGATTCCCCGTCGCGCCAAGTGGTAGCAGAAATGATGATTCTTGCCGGTGAAGTTGCGGCTCGTTATGGTAAAGCTCACAACATACCTTTGCCTTTTCGTGGTCAACCGCAACCAGAATTACCTCCAGATGAGGAATTGCTCCTACTTCCGGCTGGATTCGTTCGCGCTTGCGCCATGCGTCGTTGTATGCCCAAGAGTGAAATGAGCATTACGCCTTTACGTCATGCTGGTTTGGGTTTGGATACCTATACCCAAGCAACCTCTCCCATCCGCCGCTACAGTGACTTGCTTACCCACTTTCAACTTAAAGCCCATTTGCGGGGTGAAGTTCTGCCATTTTCCGCAGAACAACTTAAAGAAGTGATGATAAATGTTACCAGCATCACCCAAGAGGTGACGATGGTGGAACGGCAAACTAATAGATATTATGCTCTAGAGTATTTACGCCGTCATCCAGAGGAAACTTGGGATGTGACAGTGTTGATGTGGCTGCGAGAAGACAGCAACTTGGCACTAATTTTGTTAGAAGATTTGGGCTTGCAATTACCAATGGTTTTCAAGCGTTCTGTGAACTTGGGCGAAGAGATATTGGTGAAAGTTAGTCATGCCGATCCCCAAAAAGATATGATTCAGTTTCAAGAAATAATTTATCAAGAAGCCCAAATAGCAGCGAATTAACCACACTCAGTGCTGAGTGCTGAGTGCTGAGTGCTGAGTGAATTAAAAACTACTCAATACTTAAATATACTTGGTATATAGCGGTTCCCATTCAGATGCGGTACAACGTTATATCCCAAGGTGTAGGGGCACGGCACGCCGTGCCCCTACGGATGTACCTCACGTAAACGAGAACTGCTATATGCCCCGCCTTTTGTGGGCAGTTTTTTAACTCAGCACTTTTCATCTTGCTCTAACTCGTTTCGGTTAGCATATAGAGTAAATGGAATCAGGTAATAGTTATGAATATATCTTTGACTCCAGAACTTGAGCAGTTGGTTAAGGATAAGGTTAATAGTGGTCGATATCACTCAGTTAGTGAGGTGATGGGTGAAGCATTGAGATTGCTAGATGAACGCGATCGCATTCGGGAGCAACGCCTAGCAGAATTAAAAGCTAAAATCCAAGTTGGTATTGAAGCTTTAGACCGAGGTGAAGTAGTCGATGGTGAAGAGGTGTTTGCAGAAATTGAAGAAGATATCCGACGTGCTGAAGCTCAAATGCGACAAGCAGAGGCTACTAAATAATGAGTCGGTATGTTTTAACAATTCCAGCCAAGCAAGACCTCAAGGAGATTAATCGTTATGTTAACCGCTTTAATCCTGGTACGGCTCAAAGACTCAATGAAAAAATTAGACGGCAGTGTAAACTGTTAGCTGATTTTCCTAATATGGGGCAAAGTTCCGATAATTTTGGTAACGGTTTACGGAGTTTCCCGTTAGAAGATTACTTGATATTTTATCGTCCCATTGATGGCGGTGTGGCAATTGTGCGTGTTATCAGTGGTTATCGGGATTTAGAGATAGTTTTCTCAAATGAGGATATTCTTTAAAATTGTATTTGATGTAAGCGATCGCTTTCTCTAGCAAATCTTACATATCAAACCGTTTTTTATAACCTAATGTCTAAAAAGTCCGATTCACAGTTACAAAATCTCTTTTCTTCACAAAAATCGACCAATTGGGACGAAAGATTAGCCCAAATAGCCTATCGCTTTAACCGAGAATATCAAGGCGAAACCTTTGAACTCCCAACAGAAGTACAGGCGATGCCGATATTCCGCGAGTGGATTGCTGGGAGTTTCTCAGGAAGAATTGCTTCACCTTTTTGGGAAATTGCTCAACCTCAAAAAAACCAGCACTGTATAGATATTGGCTGTGGGATCAGCTTTTTAATTTATCCTTGGCGGGATTGGCAAGCATTTTTTCATGGGCAAGAAATCAGTAATGTGGCACGGGATACTCTTAATTCCCGTGGGCCGCAATTGAATTCCAAGCTATTCAAAGGTGTGCAGTTAGGAGCAGCTGATCAGTTAAGCTATTCATCAGAGCAGTTTGACCTGGCGATCGCAACGGGATTTAGTTGTTATTTTCCCCTTGAATATTGGAATGCTGTACTGATAGAAGTCAAGCGGGTGTTGAAACCAGGTGGACATTTTGTATTTGACATCCTTAATCCAGAACAGCCTTTAGCGGAAGATTGGGCTGTTTTAGAAACCTATTTGGGTGCTGAGGTGTTTCTAGAGCCTTTAGCTGAGTGGGAAAAAACAATTAAAGCGACTGGTGCTAAAGTAATAGCGCAGAAATCAGGGGAATTATTTCAGTTATATAAAGTGCGGTTTTGAAAATATTTGGATGGCATAACATATAATTTCCCACAAAATATCATACTAAGGAACGCAAATTTAATAACGTGCAATTCTTATTTAACTTGGAATGGTGCGTTACGCTCCGCTAACACACCCTACTTTTGCACTTTATTTAATCCACATTCCTAAATCAGTAATTTCAATATCAATAGACACAATTCTGACTGATTTCCAGTTAATTTGTTTATTTGCCCCCTTATCAGCCATGACACCCCCTGAGCCAAAAACTGATTTTGAAGATAATCTTCCCCAAACCTCATTTGAACCACCTCCTAGACAAAGGCGATCGCTGTGGTTATTTTTAGCAGCACTATTATTGTTAGGGGGTGGAGCAACTATAGTTTGGCGTTTGTTCGCTCCCCAAAATTCAGCACCTTCAACTGCTAACACCCAATCTCAAGGGGTAAGAGTTAAAATATCGACGGTACAAAGCGGCATAATTGAGGAAAGTTCAGATTTTATTGCTAACCTAAAATCCCAGCGATCGCTCACACTTCAGCCCAAGATTCCAGGTCAAGTTACCCAGATATTTGTTAAATCGGGAGATCCAGTTGCAGAAGGAGCAGCAATTATCCAAGTAGACGCAAAAGTGCAACCAGGAGCGATCGCTAACAATACTGCACCTCAAGTATTTTTAATGCAATTGCAAAATACCCGCGCTACACTCAAATCTCTGGAAGCAGAACGACCATCCTACGTTGCTAATGTGCAGTTATACCAGCAGGACTACGAAAGGTATTCCGCTTTAGCTGAGGAAGGAGCCGTGTCTCGACAGGCTAGAAATCAGGTTGCTAATCGGCTCGCCACTGTTAAAACTAATCTTGATGCCATTGATAAGAGGATTCAAGCCCAACGAGCCTCTATATTGCAAGCGGAAAAAACCTTGCAGCAAACTAATCTAAACATTCAAAACCAACAAATCCAGAACCAGGACGATAAAATTACTGCTCCCTTTAGTGGCACAATTGGCGACATCCCGGTGAAAGTCGGTGACTTGGTTAATACTTCCACACAATTAGTAACGATCGCCCAAAATCAACCTTTAGAAGTTAACATCTTTGTACCATTACAGCGATCGCCACAATTGCGTAAGGGAATGCTAGTGGAGGTTTTGAACGCCCAAGGTCAGAAGTTGGGTAGAAGTAGAGTATTTTTTATTGCACCTAATAGCAGTAATAAAACACCAGGAATATTGATCAAAGCCCTCTTTAACAATCCTAAAGGTCAGCTACGTGCAGATGAATTGGTAAGGGCAAGAGTGATCTGGAATCAGCGCCCCGGAGTCTTAATTCCGACAACATCGGTGACTCGTGTAGCTGGAGAAACTTTTGTTTATGTAGTTGAAACAGAAAAATCTCCCCAAGGTATATCTCAACAAGTAGCTCGGCAAAAACAAGTCAAGCTAGGCGAAAGTAGAGGTAATAATTACCAAGTTATCGAAGGATTACAGCCAAAAGATAAAATTGTGATCTCAGGGTTGCTCAATCTGAGGGATGGTGTGGCGATCGTTTCAGAATCTTAGAAATAAAGACGCAATAAATCGCCGTCTTTACAATAATCAGTCCTTTGTAGAGACGGCGATTTATCGCGTCTCCTGCCTTAACCGAAGTTCCGAGTTCCAAGCCTGAAGTTCCGAGTTCCAAGCCTGAAGTTCCGAGTTCTGAGCCTGAAGTTCCGAGTTCCAAGCCTGAAGTTCCGAGTTCCAAGCCTGAAGTTCCGAGTTCTGAGCCTGAAGTTCCGAGTTCCGAGCC
>Ga0105049_10002455_pt1 | contig 21980 bp, 10 predicted proteins | sample MAT06_FD_78087 | JGI IMG/M metagenome (GOLD analysis project Ga0105049, IMG submission 78087) | Freshwater microbial communities from Lake Fryxell liftoff mats and glacier meltwater in Antarctica - MAT-06 | ecosystem: Environmental > Aquatic > Freshwater > Ice > Liftoff microbial mat | place...
ATCAACGCGCGCCAAGCCGCCTTTCTTCATGACGACGCGCCCACCACCGATCAAATCCGCGATAACGCGGCTGAAATCTGGTTCGTGACCCACGATCATCAAACTGTCATCCGCGCCAAAATCGCGCACCAGTGTTTCCAATACGGCGCGGCTGAAACCAGGCGATAATTCGTGACGTGTTTCGACCGTAATGCCGAGCGCCGTGCCAACGATTGCCGCGGTTTGCTGCGCGCGTATTAGTGGACTGCTAAATAATCGATCGGGTTCGATTTCGAGCAATTTGAGTAAACGAGACATGCGCCGCGTATGCCGGACGCCTTTTTCCGTCAACTGACGGTCAGCGTCCGGCAGGATGCCGTCGGAATATTCTGCATGGGCATGGCGTAAAAAGTAAACTTCCATCGAAATTGCCTGACTGGATACTGAAAGCTGATAACTTTTGCATCGTACGGATCAAAGATTAACGAACCTACCCGCTTCACGTTAAGATTGTCGCTTTAGTCGGCATAACCTTGTGGGTGATGTCGATGCCATTGCCACGCTGTTTCGATGATGCGGCGTAAATCGTTATAGGTCGGCTGCCAGCCGAATTCAGATTTGATTTTACTGCTGTCTGCAACCAGGATCGGCGCGTCACCGGGTCGTCGTTCTGTAAAATCCGCTGGAATCGCGTGACCTGTCACGGCGCGCGCGGCTTCCAGCATTTGCAGCACACTGTAACCATCACCGGAACCAAGATTGTACACACCGCTCGCACTGCCATTGATCAATGATTCGAGCGCCAGAATGTGCGCCGTCGCCAAATCGACAACGTGCACGTAATCGCGAATACATGTTCCATCGGGTGTTTCGTAGTCGCTGCCATAAATGAGAATCTTTTCGCGCTGACCGAGCGCGACTTGCAGCATAATCGGGATCAAGTGTGTTTCGGGGTCGTGGTCTTCGCCAATTTCTCCGCTTGGATGCGCGCCGCACGCATTGAAATAACGCAGCGCACAGTATTTAAGTCCGCTCGTGCGGTCGAGCCAGTACAAAATGCGTTCGCCAATCGCTTTGGTCTCACCGTACACGCTGCCAGGGATGATCGCTTCTGATTCTGAAATGGGAATGTGCGATGGCTGTTCGAATAAGTTCGCGGTAGACGACAAAATAAAGCGGTTGACGCCATGATCGAGCGCTGCTTCGAGTAAATTAGTCGTTGAAAGAACGTTATCACGGAAATACTTGAATGGCTTTTGCATACTTTCTCCGACGAGAATATGCGACGCGAAATGCATAATGCCGTCGAATTGATGCGCCGCAAACAGCCCGCTTAGATCGTGCATTTCAAGCAAATCGCCATGCACAAATGTCGCATCAGGGTGAACAGCGGCGCGATGCCCTGCCCGTAAATTATCAAAGACCACCACGTCATAGCCACGTTCGATCAAGACGCGTGTGACATGGCTGCCGATGTAGCCTGCTCCACCGGTTACGAGAACTTTCATAACGAGTCATCCTTTGAAATTGAAGTAAGCTGGTGAAAAAGATATTAACCGTAAAGAACGCGGAGATATCACTGAAACACGCCGCGTTCTCTGTATCCTCTGCGGTTAAATCGCTCTTTAGACTACCGTGATCGTGTTACACGACATCGACTATTCTGCCTCAATCGTCGCGTCCGGCTGGTGCTGGTGATACCAATTGATGACGCTCGCCAATCCATCGCGGAATGGGGTGTGCGCACGAAAACCAAAATAATCAGCCGCGCGTTCAGTATCGAGCGCGCGGCGTGGCTGACCATCCGGCTTGGTATGATCCCACACGACTTCGCCCTGATAACCGACGAGTTCGGCGACAAGTTCGGTCAGTTCGCGGATGCTGACTTCTTGCCCCGACCCTAAATTGACGGGATCATTCCCATCATAGCGCTCGGTCGCCAGCAAAATTCCGTCGGCGGCATCTTCGACATATAAGAATTCACGCGTCGGTGAACCTGTCCCCCACGCGCTCACCTGAGGGGCACCATGTTGTTTGGCTTCGGTGAACTTGCGGATCAACGCCGGAATCACATGTGAATTTTCGAGATCGAAGTTATCGCCAGGACCGTACAAGTTGGTCGGCAGCAGATAGATCGATTTGAAGCCGTACTGCTGACGATAGGCTTGCCCTTGTACGAGCAGCATCTTTTTCGCCAAGCCATACGGCGCGTTGGTTTCTTCGGGATAGCCTTCCCATAGCGTTTCTTCGCGGAAGGGAATCGGCGTCATTTTCGGGTACGCGCATACCGTGCCGATGGTGACGAATTTTTCGACGCCGCGCTGCCATGCTTCATGCATGAGCTGCGTCCCCATCATCAGATTGTCGTAGAAGAATTCTGCCGGGTGCGCGCGGTTCGCGCCGATGCCGCCGACTGTCGCCGCCAGGTGAATGATAATGAGCGGGCGCTGCCGGGTGGCGTCATCGAATAAACGATGAATCGCATCGATGTCGCGCAAATCGTAATCGGCTTTGCGCGGCACAATCACATCGGTTGCACCGCGTTTATTCAACCCGCGCACAACCGCGCGACCGACAAAGCCCGCGCCGCCGGTAATAATGAATTGTTGATCGATCCAAAATGACATAAGTGAACCGCCCTTTCTGTGTCGTTGGATTTGTAGTGTATGTGTAGACCTGAGACAAGATCAAGGGGCTAAACGTTACATGCGATGTCACTGAAATGTTTATTTGATGTCGAGCATCACCTTAACCGCATCGACGATGAGCGGCGGTAAGGGCAGTTCGTCTTGCCACAATGTCGGCACATGGATCACCAATCCCGGCAGCAATGGACTTGCGTAATTTCCCGCGTCGTCCGCCCGATAAAGATCATACATACCTTGAGCGTTGAGTCGATAAAATAGTGCGTCTCGCTCAGGATGATCGAACAACCAATACTCACGCACCCCCGCGGTTTCATATTCGAGCAGCTTTTCGCGTGTATCGCGTTTCTTGCTCTCTGGCGACACCACTTCGATACAAATATCCGCCGCCCCGCGCACAAACGTCGGCTGAATACGCGCTTTATTCTCGCTCAATATTATCATCAAGTCCGGCACACGCTGCACATCTTTCGACAAAGTCAATAGAATCGGATCGCCTAACACAGTCGCAATCGGTCGATAAAAACAGTAAGTATCGAGCAATACTTTTAGGTACGATGTCAAGCCATAGTGATAGAGCTGTACTGGACTCATCTTGATGACATATCCCCTCACCCATTCATGATGGTCGGCGGCATAATGTTCCATATAATCATCAGCGGTCACGTTTTCCGCGATAATTTCACCCGATGGGAGATAAATTGCTTCAATGAGTGTAATCAGTTCACCTTGCATGACATTGATCCTGCCTTCAACCAATCTCCACATGATAGCACAGCGTTTGATACAATAGTTCGACATTCAAAAGTCCTTGAGGACATAGCAAATGACGACCGATCTATTGAGCGGGCTGAACCCGCGACAGCGCGAAGCCGTGAGCGCGGGCGCAGGACCCGTATTGGTATTGGCAGGACCCGGCAGTGGCAAGACGCGCGTGCTGACGCACCGAATCGCGTATTTGATCCAAGACATGAATATTTACCCGAACCACATCGTAGCAGTGACGTTCACGAATAAAGCTGCCGCCGAAATGCGTGCCCGCGCCGAAAAACTGCTCGAAAATGCCAGCGATGGCTTACAAATCGGCACGTTTCACAGCATTTGTGCGCGTTTGCTGCGAATCGAAGCCGATCATACGCCGTATCAGCGCGATTATGTGATTTACGATACCGATGATCAATTGACCATCATGAAAAATGTGCTCAATGAACTCAATATTGATCTCAAGAAATTTCCACCGAGCCGCATTTTATACGCGATCAGCGCCGCCAAAAACGAACTGATCACCTCAGAAAACTACATCAGCAGCGATTATTTTGGCGAGATGGTGGCGCGCGCGTATCCGCTGTATCAAAGCCGCATGATTCAGAATAACGCGGTTGATTTTGACGATTTGCTCATGCAAACGGTGATTCTGCTGCGTGACAACGAGGGCGTGCGCCAAAAATATCAACGGCGCTACGAGCATATTCTGGTTGACGAGTTTCAAGATACCAATTTCGCCCAATATTCGATGGTCAAGATTTTAGCCGGTTTTCACGGCAATATGTTCGTCGTCGGTGACGAAGACCAGAGCATCTATGCTTTCCGCGGCGCGGATTACCGCAATGTCAACGGCTTTTTGACAGATTACCCCGATGCGCGCGTGGTGCTGCTCGAACAGAATTACCGCTCGACGCAGGTTGTCCTCGATGTCGCGAAGGCGATTATCGACCGTAATACCAATCGCACGCCGAAAAAGTTGTTCACAGATAAAGTCGGCGGCTCGCCTGTCATCATCCACGAAGCGTATTCCGAAAGCGAAGAAGGCGAATGGGTCGTCGATAAAATTCGCTCGATGATGCGGCTTGAGGGCTATACGTATCGAGATTTCGCCGTGATGTACCGCATCAACGCGCAGTCGCGCGCGATGGAAGACGGCTTCAAGGTGCGCGGCGTCCCCTATCGTATTGTTGGCGGCGTCGGCTTTTATCAACGGCGCGAAGTCCGCGATCTGGTCGCGTATTTGCGCGTGGTCAATAATCCGGGCGATTCCGTCGCGCTCAACCGAATCATCAACACCCCCCGTCGTGGCATTGGCGATAAAACCGTCACGGATTTTCATGCGTGGGTTGAGGGGCGCGGCGGTGACTACGCGACGGCAATCGACGAGATCGCGCACAGCACCGTCAACCCGATGAGTGGGCGCGCTGGCAAAGCGATGGCAGAATTTGCCAAAATGATCCGTGATCTTCGCCTCATCGCGTTTCCTGGTGACGAAACGCCGACCGATTTGGCGATGCTGTTTGACGAAATCATGGCGCGCACGGGCTACAGCCTGTACCTGACCGAGATCAGCGATACGCCCGAACAAATCACCGACCGTATGGAAAACCTGCGCGCTTTGCGTGGGTTGTTGGATAGCAAGAAAGACCTGGCGCTCGACGACTTTTTGGCGGACGTCTCGCTCAATGTCGATGTTGAAGCGGTCGCCGATGCTGGCGAGCGTTCGCACAACAGCGTCACGCTGCTCACACTGCACGCGGCGAAAGGGCTGGAATATCCAGTCGTATTTATCACCGGTGTCGAAGATGGCATTTTGCCGCACTCGCGCAGCATCGAAAGCGGCGAGAAAGAAGAAATGGCGGAAGAACGCCGCTTGTTTTATGTCGGCTTAACGCGCGCGCGTGAGCATTTGTTCCTGACGTATGCGTTTCGCCGCTCGTTGTACGGCGAAAGTATCCCCAGCATCGTCTCGCGCTTCATGGGCGATATTCCGCAAAATTTGACCGAAGGCGCGCCCACGTCGGTCAAACACATCAGCGAGCGTCAGGCATATCAGGATATGACGCGCTGGGAAAGCGACGAACGCCACGAAAAAGCTGCGCCCGCGCCGCGCCCGCGCGCGAATGCGGCGTTAGCGAAATCGAAAAGTAAAATCATCCCGTTCACCAAAGCTGCCGAGATCGTCCCTTCCCCGCCGACGTACACGCTCAAGCATAAGATTGGTCAGCGTGTGCTGCACTTGGTGTATGGTGAAGGCGTAATCGTCAATGTGCGTCGTTCAGGACAAGACGAAGAACTCAGCGTCAGCTTTTCGCAGCCGCCCGCGATCAAAACACTGATGGCGAGCTTCGCCAAGCTGCGCGTTTTGGAATAAACGGTGATCCGGCGCGCGCGTCACTTTCAGCTTGACCCGCTCACATTGGCGTTGATCGTCATCACGCTGATCGGGTTTTGGCTGCGTGCGTCGGTCAACAGCCAGCCGATGGAGTTCGACGAGGCGTATACGTTTCTCGAATACGGCGCGATCAATCCATTACGGGCGATTGCGCGCTACAACCTGCCCAATAATCATGTCTTTCATACGGTGCTGATGCAGATCGTTTATCGCGCGTTCGGTACGCACGAATGGATACTGCGTCTGCCCGTGTTCATCTGCGGTGTGCTGGCGATCCCGATGACCTATCGCGTCGGTGCGCGCGTATACAATCGTGCGGCGGGGGTAATCGCCGCCGGAATTGTCGCGGCGCATGTGTGGACGATCAATTATTCGACCGACGCGCGCGGCTACGCGATCCATGTGCTGCTCTTTTTGCTGCAACTCGATAGTGCGTTGTCGCTCCTGCGCCGCCCGACGCGTGGACGTTGGATCGCGCTGGCGGTCTTTTCGGCGCTCGGCATGTGGACGATCCCGTCATATGCCTACCCGCTTGGCGTGGTGTATCTGTGGCTGCTGGCATCGATTGTGATGGACAAACGCGGACATGAACAGCGCGTGATGTTACGCGATTTTATGGTTTATGCCGTCATCGGCGGCGCGGTGCTGACGCTGATCTTGTACGCGCCGATTTGGACACGACCGGACGGCTTTCAAGCATTATTCGCCAACCCATTCGTCGCTTCGAGCGCCAGCGACCCGCAAATTGCCAACGAGATGAGCAACGCGACCGTCAATGTATCCAGTTTGATAACTGTTATCGACTATACCATGACCGGATTTTCGTCCACTGCGGCATTCATACTGAGCGGATGGATCGTTATATCGGTCTTCTATCATAAGCGTTTCAGTAAAATCAGCGTGCCCATCTTGATCATCGCGTTGGTATGGATCATGGCGTTGATGCTGATACAAGGGCGCACGCCTCCAGATCGTACATGGACGTTTTTAATCCCGCTTTTGGCGATTTATCTATCGATCATAATGGTCATGCCGTGGGTTGATCGTTCGCCGTCGTCAGTTCGTGGACGCGAACGACTCTGGGAGTCGAAATCTGTATGCGCTTTATGGTCAATCGCCTTAACGCTTGCCTTAAGTTTTTCGCTCATTACAGGGAATACCCTCAACCGTTATCGGCTCGGCGTCTCGGCGGACGCACGCGAGATCGCCGCTGCATTGCGACCGATTATGACGCCGGATGATATCGCGCTGCTGCCACTCCCCCACAGCGCACCCGTGCGCTTTTATCTGTTTCCCAGCGCGCTGACGGACGCCGAATTTCATACGCAGTATTCCGCGCTCCCTGCCGATTACTTGCAGACGACCGGCGTGCGGCGGGTGTTCGCGTTCATTTGTACCGATAGCTGCGCGGTCAATTCGATTGACGAACTGACCGCCGCTTATGGCTTCGATATCGCATCCGGCGCGTTGATATTCACACCAATTCACGTATTCGATACCGGAACGTTGGGCGAATTGCGGCTGAATTAGCGCAGTAGTGTCGCTTCTACCCAGCCTTGGGCGCCAATCGTATTCGGCGTAAGCACAAAACACCACCATTGCTGCGTACGACGGTCGAAGCGTGGACTTTGGTTGAGAATCGTGACCGGATTATTGTTGGCGAGTGTGGCAATACGATTGCCAGCGGGGACATCGCGTACCCATAACTCCCCGACTCCGCTGGGCAGTGTTACCTGTCGAACCGCATTCGGGCTGCAAATCGTCCGTACATTTGCAGGCGGTGTTGGTGTCGACGCGATGAACGCAACCGTCGCTGTTGCGGTTGCGGTATCGGTCGGTTGTGGCGTCGATGTCGGTTCGTCGGTCGGCGTCAGCGTAATCGCGGGCGCGCGCGTATTCGTCCCCACTTCGCTCGGTTCTGCCGTCGGCTCCGAGGGAGGCGCTGTAACTTCTGGTTCGGTGTTCGTCTCCACTTGAGTCGGTTCTGCTGTCGGCACCGAGGGGGGCGCTGTAACTTCTGCTCCGGTGTTCGTCTCCACCACGGGACTGGGTGTCGAGGTCGGCGGAAAGTTGCTGTTTTCCATAACCACCGAGACGGTTTCAAGCCGCATGACCGAGACGACCAACGGATTGAACGCGATCCAACCTCGCTGCCCATCGGTGGGGTTTTCGATATATAACCACGATCCATCTTCGCTGAAGCCCAGAATCGTCCCGACCTGATCGGCTGCCACGCTGCCGAGGCTGCGTCCGTCCGTCGATGGTACATCGCGGAGCGGCAGTGCTTCGGATAACCGGAACTGAGCGGGCAAATCGGGGTCAATCACGTTGACATAGCTGGGAATGCCGACGATCTGGTCGGGCAGCAAACTATCCGTGATCACCAAAATCGATTCGAACCGCATCAGCGATCCGCCAATTTCAAGTCCGGTCATATCGATTTCAATCAGCGTATCATCGGCATCCGCGTCTGGCACTGCGCCTGTGTTCAAAAGGTAGGCAAAACTCACCGTCCCGTTGACGGCATCAATCTCCTGAAACGAAAATGTGTCACCGCTGCTCGCCAGTGCTGCCCCAGCGCGTATATCTTCGATGCGCAGAATATTCGGGCGGTATCGCAATACGAGCTGGACACCATAACACGCACTTTCAGTGTTGCACTCGATGGTCGCGGTCAACGTTGCGCTTTCCCCAATTTCGAGTTCGAGTTCATTTAATCTGACGATGATCGTCGGTGGCAGCGGGTCTTCCTGGGCGCGCGTCGTTAGCAAGGCGAACAATCCAGCGGCGATGACGACGGCGACGGCGATAAGGCGAACAAGCCCCTGTTGTGAGCGCGAATTAATCAGCATGTTTGACCTATGGCTACTTGTACTTGCTGCACATCAAGAAGATCGATCACGTTATCATTGTTGACATCGAGCCGCTGCTCGAAGCGCGCACCACCGACGCGCGCCCCGAACACACCGCGATACGCATTCACGTCGGTTCTATCGACGACGCGATCCCGATTGACATCTTCGACTGGGCAGGGTACGGGCGTGGCGCTGCTGGGTGTAGAGGTGGGTATGGGTATCGGTTGTGCGGCGAAACATGCCTGGAATTGATCGATATCGCCTAAATTGAGCACGCCATCCTGATCCAGATCGAATATGTCCACCTGATTTTCGGGCAACTGACGACGCAGCGTTAATTCGAGCGCTTGTAACAGTGCCTGCGAGTCATCCAAATCGATGACGCCGCTGCCATCAAAGTCGGCAGGGCTGCACGTATCTGGCGTTGCTGTGAGCGTCGCGGTTGCGGTCGCTGTCGGCGGTACAGGCGTGCGCGTCCGGCTTGGGGTCGAAGTCGCGGTCAGGGTCGCCGTGGCTGATGGCGTGATGGTCGAGGTATAAGTCGCCGTCGGCGGGACGCGCGTATGTGTCGCGGTGTTGATGGGCGGGATTAGTGTCTCGGTTTCTGTCGGCGCGACCGCAGTGCGCGTCGCTGTTTCTGTTGGCGGAACAGCCGTCATTGTCGGTGGGATAGGCGTTACAGTATCCGTCGGGGCAGCGGTTGTCACGGTCAGCACAATCGCTGTTTCTGTAGGCGTGAACTCGGTTGGCGTGTTCGTATCCGTGATGGACACGCCCGTCTGTGACGGCGCTATTTCCGTATGGGTAGGCGCGACCAGCGAGTCGGTTGCTTCTGCTGTCGCTTCATCGGTGATTTGAGCCGCGATCAACGACGCCATTTGCGTCAGTAAAAATGCCGTCGGGTCAACGTTTGGTGTATCGGTGGCGGTGGGTGTGGCGGTGATATCGACGGCAGCGACAGCAGGCGCGCACGAGTCTGGAAGCAGTGTACAGCGCTGCGATACAAACAGCGCTCCACCGCCGACCAACAGCACGACTACGAGCAAAATGAGCGGCAGCGCAGAGCGACGTTCTGTCTTGACAGATTTGCTTAAGCCGGGATAGTCTTTTAAGTTGCCCGTCTTGGATGGACTCGCTGGACTCACCGGACTCACCACCAATGGGGAAGGCACGCTGCTTTCGAAGCTGCGCTGCTGGCGATCGCGTTCGACTTCTTCCTTTGTCGGTGTGCGTAGTACCTGGGTGCCGCCAAGCTTGTTTTCGCGAAACGTAAATGCCAGTTCAAGCGCCTGAATAAAGCCAATTGCGCTGCATATATCCTCGTCAAAGTCGTCAACGGACTCGGCGTCTTGCAGCATCGAGAACGCGCGCGCGAACGTATCATCGACTCGGCGTTTGCCTTCAGGACTCAAGGGTGGGTTGAGCGCCGCCGAGAGCGCAATCGATGGCTTTTCCAGCCATGTCTGCCCGTTCGGTTTTTGATGAACGAACCCGGTTTTTTGTAACATGCCGGATGCACCCGCATCAAATGGTGGGCGTCCATCGCACAGGATTTCATACGTAGTGATGGCAAATGCATAGAGATCGTCGGCGATGCTTGCGTCATCACGTTCGACGCGTCCCGGCGACCAATAACGCATATCGCCCATTGTGTACTGCCCCGTCGCATCGGGCGCGGCGATCCGTTGTGCTTTGCTCACCGTCGGCGCATTTTTATCGAGCGATTTGGCAATACCAAAATCGTTCAGGCGGGCGTTGAAAACCGGATCGATCAGAATATTGCTCGGTTTGATGTCGCGGTGTACGACGCCATACTTGTGAATCTCGTCGATGGAAGACGCGATCTTGTTCAGCATGAACAGCCGTTTATCCGGCGGGATTGCTTTGAGTTCGTCCAGCTTGGCTTGATCTTCGTTCGAAAGGCGCACGCTGCCTGTGGACGGAAAATGAAAGTCTCTCGCCTGTTCCATCAACTGCGTCGCCAACCAGTATTCGATAGGCTGGTTCGATAAGCCATCTTCGGCGTATTCGATGATGTGCGGCACATTCGATTGTTTCAACTGGCGCAGAATGATGCATTCTTGCTTGAAATATTCGGGGTACAACTTAAGTGCCAACGGATCATCGATCGTATGCCCATTTTGATCGACATCCGTGAACAACTTGATCACGCGCTCAGTACGCGCGCGCGTATCATAGGCGCGCCATACCTCGCTCATGCCGCCATGACCCAACGCTTTGACCAGCCTCCAGCGTCCCTTAAAAAGCGTCTCGCCTTCGGCGTATTTGTAATAATACTTGCCGTATTTGTGCGCCATGCGCCTTTTTCATCGCCTCAGTTTGGCTGCCACGACTCCACTTCGATATTTGCGTTCTGTACGCCGAGCAGCATTCCGTGTGCCAGGATAATAACACTTCCTGGCGCGTAAGGCTTGTCTCCAATGACCGTAATACCCGAAGCACCGAGCACTTGCAGCGCAAGATCACCCGATTGCAGCACGCGTACCTGTGCATGGCGTGCCGCAACGTTGACGCGCAAATGTGATTCGATGTACGGTGTGAGTTCGATCTCCGGCGTAAAATCGGGCGCAGCGACGCCGAGATAAGAATCGGGCTGCGCGATAATACCGTCGCGTCGGTTGAGCGTGAACAGATACGCTTTAACTGACGACGGCGCGGGTTTGAGTCGGAGCGTGGCGCTGGCATCGACGCGCTGTTCGCGCAGATTCATATCAGGATCAAGCGCGTGCGTGCCCCGACACAGCGAATACGCCACATCTGGTCTGAGCGCGACGCGAAACGGTGACGTATCAGCGCGAGCGGCAGCATCGACCATCGCCCGCAAGACTTCGGCTACAGGGCGATCTTGCGGCAGCCAGAAGCGCACTTCGTGGTCTTGAAACGTGTTGTCGTCTTGCAAATGTACAATAATTTGCAACAGCTTGGAAAAGTCTTTTTTGTCAGCCATAGCGTTTCACCTTTCGTCGGTCTGGCATGGGTGGCAGCAATTTTGGGCGGGTTTTTTCATACCCGCCCCTACAGATTATGGGGTTGGTACAGCCGTCAGTGACCATTGCTGGTTGCGCGCGTCGATCTCCGTCGTCACTGATTCTGTGAATGGAAATTGCACAATGTCGGCGTCATCGCCTTCAGTGAAAACGAAGCCGCGTCCCGCGGTGCGCGCGTATTTTTCGGTACGTTTTTCCAGTTTGGAGACATTGTTCACCCACAGCGCCGAGGCGTTCTTCCAACTGGTAACACAGATATAGCTCGATAAGTTTTTCATAGTGCCCAGAAAGCCTTGCGGCTTGGCGACGCCGCTGGATGCGTTGAATTCCCAACTGGCGGCGAAATGAATGCCGTACGAATGCCCGCGTGACGCCCATTCATCCAAAAACAACGGAGCGTAGTGCGCGATTTCGGTTTCGGTCTTGCCTGCCATCGGCTTGAAACCGACACTTTTTTCATCGAACAAACGAATGCTATCATCGATGATGACCAACAAGCGCTTTTGTACTGGGTTTTCGTCTTTGGAACGCACTTGATAAGCGTCGGTCAGGTAATCGATCACGTCGGTCTTGAAGGTCTCGAACGTATAGTAAATGCCGCGCACATGGTCGAGCGCCGCGAACGGACGCCACGCCTTATAGCTGCGGTCGTTGGGCAAAATGATGCTGATCTCAAGTTGATCGGGCGAGAACTGCTCGGCGGCTTTGAGCGCGAACGCCTGCAACAGCGCCGTTTTACCGCTCGCTTGTTTGCCGGCGATGAACACATGCCCGGTGCGGTCGTTGAGCGTGAGGATATGCGGCTGCAAATCGTCGTATCGTTGCCCTATCGGCAGCGCGATCATCGGCGCGGCGGATTCATCGGCTGGTGCGACTTCGATATGCATAATCGGGTTGTCGAGCATGAGTGTTTCTGGAATTTCACCAATTTTGTGTGGCATCCGATGCTCGGCGTAGCCGCGATGTGTTTTTGCCGCTTCCAGCATCACCTTACCGAACGCGATGGTCAGGTCTTCCTGTCCGCCTTCAAACTGGGCGATCTGCGCTTGCAGCGGCGGCGATCCGCGCCACATGCATCGCCCCTGTGGCGGTTCGGTCGGCAAATACGGCGGACGCCCCCCGACCACCATTTGCAGTTGATCAGTCTCGTTCATGGTAAAAGCGATGCGATGTTTGACCGAACGCACGATTGCCGATGGAATATCACGGTAGAGATCGCCGCCTGTCGCCAGCAAAAACATGCCAATGCCGACACCGTTTTGCGCGATATCGATCAAAATGCTGGCTTCGTCGGAGTCGCCAAACGTCTCCCAGAATTCTTTAAAGTTATCGACCGCAATGGCGATGATTGGCTTTACGTCGTCGTAACGCCCGTTCAGTACGGCGACACGGTTGGTCGCGTAAATATCCATTTGACCGCTGCTCGCTTCGTCATCATCAGCGTCTTCATCGCGCGCGCCAGAAAGCCGCCGCTCTGCGAACTCGGCTGATAACCAGCGCAGCAGCCGCCGACACTTCGCGGTTTCTACACTTTTAACATAGTTGCCAATATGCGGATATTTGGCGATATCCTGGAGCGAATTACTGGCAAAATCGATCAGGTGCGCTTGAAATTCCCACGGCGCATGGAGCTGCATCAGGCTGATTAACGCCATGCGCAGCGTGGTCGTTTTACCCGTGCTGGGCGACCCGTAAATGACCAGATGCCCGCGCTCAAGGGCGTTCGCCTGATCGACCAAGAGCGGGTCTTGCGCGCGGTTAGCGGGGTCATCGACAATGCCCAGAATCATGCGCATGTCTGGCGTATCGAGTTCCCACTGCGCCGGCGACCAATTCCATTTGAAAAGTGGTTTGTCTGGCTGTTTCTCGTCAATTTCGCGTACCGTCTCGATTTGAATGGCGGCGGCGGCGGCGCGGCGCAAATCGTCGGGTGTAGCGGTGGCACGCTTGCCAATTTCGATCAGCGCGCCCAGGCGGTCGGTTTCCGCGCGCGCGATGACTTCACCGAGCGTGATTTCTTCTGGCAGCCCTTCTTGGAACAACTGCGGCATCGCGACGTAATCCGGCAGCGACGCGGTGAAATCGACGATGTGGCGTACCAGATTATCGACGACTTTGCCCTTCGTCGGCGCGTTGGTTTCCGGCGCGACGGCGTTCATCTCGTGGGTCATGCGGCGCGGTGATGTGAAAGTGCCCGTGCCATTGGTTGAGCGCTGTGGCGAATATTCATACTGACCGGCAGGACGCTGAGCGTCGCTCGCGCCCCAGAATATCGTGAACCCCGTCGAGCGTTTTTGCGTCGGTGCATCACCTTCCGGTTTGTATTCCATGCCGACGTAAGCGGCTTGAAATTGTTCGATTTTGTCGTTGCCGCGCTGACGAAACGCACGCCCACGAATTTCGTTCGGTAAATATGCGGCGTCGCTGGTACGGATCATGTCACGGCTGTCCGCGACCGATTTGACGCGCAAACACAACGCGAATTGTGAATTGGCGCGAATTTCTTCGCTGACTGCGCCCGATGGACGCTGGGTCGCTAAAACAAGATGGATGCCCAGACTGCGCCCGACGCGCGCGATACGCGACATTTCGGGCATAAAATGGTCGAGTTCTTGCTTGAGTTCGGCGAACTCGTCGATGATGATGACCAGATGCGGGATCGGCTGCATGAACGTGGGCAGCTTGATGCCACGCGGAGAAGGTTTGCCGGATTTCCGAAATTCCTGATACTCCATGAAAATTTGTTGATATTCGTTGATGTTGCTGATGTTGACAGACCGAAACGCGCCCTTGCGATAGCGCAGTTCAGTCTTAAGTGCCACCAGCGCGCGCTCGGCTTGTGAAGCATCAAGGTCGGAGACATTGCCCAGTGTGTGCGGCATTTTCTGAAAGATGCTGAATGTGCTGCCGCCCTTATAGTCGATCAGAAAGAAAGCAAGATAATACGGGTGATGTTCAATCGCCAGCGCCGCGACCAAGGTTTGCAGCAGCTCGCTCTTGCCTGCGCCCGTCGTACCTGCGACCAACCCATGCGGTCCGTCGATCTGGTCTTGCAGATTGAACAGGAACATATCGCTGATTTTGCCGCCGCCAGTGTCCATCGGCTTGCCTTTACCGATACGTACCGGAAACGGCAGTTTATCTTCCAGCTTTTTGGAGTAATCGATGGGGCGGAACCAGGTCTTGTTCAGGTCGATATCTTCGACATACACCGCGTCGTACATATCCAAAAATGAGACGAAGTTGGGAATATCGCTCTCACTGCCCGCCGTTTTGAGCAGCGCGTGCTGCAAATGATCGAATGCGACGGCGCGCGCTGTCTTTTGATCGCATTGATCAGGGCGAATTTTTTGCTTGAAGGTGCTGCGTAACAAGTGCCAGTTCGGGTCGGACGCATACGGGGGTGGCAGTTCGGCGTCGGGCTGCAAGCGTTCGTCTAAGGCGCGCTGATTATGCGGGTCAATCGGCTCGCGTCCGCTTTTGAAGGTATCTTCGATATCCCAGCCGACCGCCGGGTAACGCACGCCGCCTTCGCCGGTTTCGCCGTACCATAACTGCACGTCTTCCGACTCTAAATCAAGACGGACAAGTGCGGTCGCGGAACTGGGCACGTGCATGATGTCCGGCGAGATAAACACCGCCGACAAGCTGAGTTCGGTATGCAGCGCCAGCAGCGTCGCGAATACTGGATGTTCCGTCCATTGGGCATCGATGCTATCGACGACGACCATAATTTGCCGCTGTGCTTCCGCGCCCTCTTGGGCTTCGAGATAATCGCGGCGGCGGTTGAGCAGCGTGAGCAAGCGCGACATGACCAGGTTGGCGCGATCTTCATCGGTGGCAACCCAATCGCCATTCTGTTTGTTGCGCTTCACATCGATATCTTCGTTGCAGTGCGGCAGATAACGTGTCCATGCCCAGCGCTGTTTATCAGCGTCGCGGGCGCTGTCATTGGGCGCAATGATGAACAGTGATACATCGTTGGGCGCGTGATGCACGACCAACTGCATCAACATGGCGCGCACCAGCGCGAGCCGTTTTTCTTCGTTCGCGCCAACAATGCCGACTGCTCCACGCGCGCGAAAATCGATCAAAAGCGGCGCGCCGACGAGATACTGAAATTTTTCGCCTAATTTAACGGCGTTTTCAAGGTCGCCCTGTTGTTCGACGGGCAGCGCATATTCGAGCAGGTCAGGAAATTCGACCTTGTTCGGCGTCGGCAGCACGGTCGTGCCGACTCGTAACTGCAAAAAGTCGGTGTGTTCAGGCAAACGTTCCCATAAACGGCTGTCCGGGTAATCGACGCTCCCATCGAGGCGCAAACTGGGCAACCGTTTTTGCAGTTCGGGCACGGGGGGATGCACGCGCTCCATGATGCCAAGCTGCTCGGCGTACAGTTCGTTAAGTTCGATCTCGACCTGTTTAATACGTTTGCGATAATTGACGGCGGTCTTGATGATCTTATCGACTTCGCGCTGCCGTTTGCGTTTTTCCGCCCCGTCGATTTGCCAGACTGCGAGTAAAACGGTCGAACCAATCGTAAAGATTGGCGCGAGCAGCCGGATGAGCGCGAACGCGCCCGATCCACTACCGCCGCTCAACGTCGGCGCGAGTATCGCGTAGATCACCATCGGTGCGGCGGTCATCAACATACGGACGATTTGTCCGAAGTTGATACGGTTGGTTGGTTCGTCTTCGACTTCCGGCGGCGGTGGGACTTCGATATCTTGCGGCACGATCAACGGCTGCACGCGCGGCGGACGGTTGAATAGCTTGCGCTCGCCTGTTTCGGCGGACGCTGTGGGCTGAGATTTTTGAACGACTGCCATTGTCGCGCTCCCTAACGTTTAATTCGACGCATAGCTTCTTGCATACTCATCAACGAAAACAGGTGACGATCATCGGCGTCAGCGCTGACATCCAAGCCGATTCCCAGGCGTAAGAAATGCTTATTTTTATTCCAGTGCTGGCTTTGTTCGAACGGCTGCCCGTTGACTTTCAAGCGGGTTCGCAGCGTCTTTTCGGGGTAAAAGCGCCATTCGCCCTGCTCCATCGTAATGCGCCCGACATTACGGCTGACCGCCTGACTATCGAACATGATATCGGGGTGCGGTTTGCCGCGCGCGGCATCAGCGCGCCGCCCCACCGTCAGTCGAAGCATATAATTCATGTACGAGAAAATTTTGAAATCTGTGATGCCTTGATCGGTGCGCGTGTAGTAGGCGAGTACCGCATCCGCGAGATCGCCAGAAACCGGACGCGTTTTGCTCGCCGCGTTCGATTGCGAACCGGGCGCGGGTGGGCGCTGCTCGCGTTCAAGCCGATACGCGCGATGTGTCTTCAGTGTGCGCCGATAGCCCGTCAACCCAAAAATGCCGCTGACAACGACGGCGGGAAGCCAGATATAGAACGGCAGTGTGTCATCGGGCAGCAGGGTGTAGGCGCCTGACCATTCGTAGATCAGTTGGTTGGTCGCGTCCAACATGTTCATCGTGATCACGCCGGGAATCGGCTCGTTGACGTTCAATACCGAAAACACCTGCGTTTGCCAATTAACCGGGGCTGTAACCTGGTTGTTCTCATCCAACGTCACTTCGGTAATCAGGAGCGGCGTCGCAGAAAGCGCGGTGTCTTCGGGCTGAAAGCGCAGTTGTAGTTTAGTCGCGCCGGGGTAATCTGCGCCTGTCAGCAGTTGTAACTGCGTGCCGCCGCGCAGCGTACCGAGTCCGGTGATCGGGTCGATGCGAAAATCTCCGAATGGCTGAATCGTGCGCCGATCGACCACGCGCACGGTAAACGATTGTTGGTCGAGCAGCGGTGCATCGCCTACGACCGCGTTGGCATTGATGATCAAGCGATGCAAACCGGGCAGCATCGTTACGGCATTGGGCGTAAAGCGCAGCGTCGGATCGGCGGAACTGGCGCTGGCAATCACACGGTCGCTCGCCTGACTACCCGTTTCTGCTTCGACATCCAAGATCAGCGTATACAAGACTTGATCGGCGGCTGGCGCTGGATTCAAACCCACCGCGAGTTCGGCAGGTGCATCGGCGTAGAGCGCGGCGCCGTTATCGATGCCGCTCACCGCGAGGGCGAATGTCGCCACCGGGCGCAGAACGATCCCGCTTTGTTCATAGCGACCGAGCAGCAAACGTCCGTTTTCGTCCAACAAATCGACGCGCAAATCGACCGTGCGGCGTTCGTCGGCGTCGCTGGCATCATTAAAGTACAAGCCTTGCACATCCCAGGGAATATCAACCACACTTTCGCTGCCTTGTGATGCCGAAACATCGGGCAGCGCTTGCGTACCGTCGATATAGATGCGGATCACGCCTGCATCAGGAAAACCCGCACTATTGACGCGGATTGCCGGGATGCTGCTCAGGGCGTTGGTTTCCAGAACACCGGGCGCGGGCAGCAGTGAAACGCCAGTGAGCGCGCGATACACGTTGAACGAAAAAATCACAGGGGAAGAGATAATCGCACCATCGCGCACGACAGCGGCGCTCAACGTATTGCGCCCGACATCGAAAGCGGCGGGGAGCAAGGGCACGGTTAGTTCGCCCTGATCGGTGCGTGCCAATTCAAATGGGGTCTCGATGCCGTCGATGATACGGTACAACACCAGTTGATCGCCCAAAAGCGGTTCTGGCGCGGGGTCAGCCGTGATTGTCAGCGTCGGCAGCGCATCATTGGCCAGAAGCGGCAGTTCATCACCGAGCGCGGCGGGGATGCCTGTCAGCGCAACCTGATACAACGGCGTGTACAAGCCGCGCAGGCTCTGTGATGTGCTGACCGCGACCAGGCGATTGTTCTGTGTATTGTTGACCAGTCGCACGCTCACGCTGATGTCCGCTGTGCCGTCGGTGTCTGCGGACGGGTACAGCGCGCGTACAGCGTCTAGATCGAGCGCAAACTGGGTTTCGCCGCCGTCGGCGACCAAGGCTGTACGCTCGAACGGTTCGCCATCTTCATAGGTGAACGTGAACACGAGTAAATTGCCCGCGTTACCATAACGGCGCGTATCAACCGTGATCGGTACGGTGCTGACGCTTTGCTGAGGCACGATCAGCGCCAAATCTTCGCGATATACGTTGAGATTGATCGGCGCAGTCTGTGCCAGCAGTGAACTGCCGACATATAACCGCCCGATAAGCGTCGTCAGCCCGGTTTGTGCAAGCGCGCCCGTAGCACTGTTGCCGCGCGATGGCGCGGGCAAAAATGTGTCCGTATCCCAGGTGCAGGTTGGCGTCGCCTGATCACAAGCCAGCGTTTGCTCATTGATCAGGATTTCATAGCGTATTGGCAGTGTGTCGGGGAGTTCTGGGCGCACCAATAAACCGACATCGATCGCGCCTGTGACATCGATATTTGGTGCTGGCTCGTCGAAGGTGAACGTGCTTGGCGCGAACACGGCTTGGCTCTCGCCAGCACTTTCCCATCGGCTGATGAGCAAGCCGCGTGCTTGATTGATCAGTTCGACCCGCAAGCTGAGGGGTGCGCTGGCGACTGTTTCATCAACGTTGCCCAGTTCACGCAGTTGTTCGACATCGAACGTGATCGCGGTTGAATCGCGTCCGAGCGCGACGGTTTCAAGCCGTTCTTCAACGCCGTCGATGCTGGCGTACAGGATTGCGGTATCCGCGCCGTCATCGAGGTCGCCGCCCAAGCCGCTCGTGGCGACGCTGAGCGTGACTGTTCCGGCAAGATACGCTGGCGGCGCATCGACGTTCAGGTCGGTACGGTATACGTTGAGCGGCAGCAAACCAGACGCAACGATACTGCCGCCTGCGACCACATTGACACCGATCACACGCAAACCGGGCGTATAAACATCACTGTTCCACGCACACGACGGCGTGGTCGGGTCGGAGCAGGCAATAGGCTCTTCACCATCGATGACGAACTGATACTGATAGGCGCTTGACTGGGGTTCGACCGATACTTGCAGCATGACTTGATCGGTGACTTGTTGATTAGGTGTGAGCGCTTCAAAGCGGACGTTGTACTCGGTTTCGCTGTAATTGAGCAAGCTATCGACGATGCCGACCGACTCGCCATCACGGATCGTTATCTGCAACGGCAGATCGCCGCTCAAGCCAAGCCCGCGCAGCGGATCGAGCGAGAATTCGACGCGAAAACGTGACGCCAGCACGGTTTGTAAATTGGCGATCTGCCCGCCCAAAAACAGCGACGCATTATCGCGGTCAAGTTCTCCATCGGGCGGGAAAATATAGGCGAAACCGCCGATTTGATTGACGAGTAAATTGGGAAGTTCATTATCGGGTGGTGATGGCGGCACACTGAACGACGGCATCGCAATTACGTACAGACGCGCATCAGCGCCGTTTGCCAGACCGACGATTTCGCTGACCGCCCCTTGATTGCCATACACCGTATCGACCGCATCGGTGACCATCACGATCACATACTCACGATTCGGGTCGCTGGCGTGCGAGCGACTGACCAGATTGGCGGCAGCGCGCATGGCATCGACGACGACATTGGAATTGACCGGGACGCTCTGCACATCATACGCGCTGATTTCGGTCGCCGCCGTTTCAAAATCGGATGCGAACGGACGTTCGGGTTCGACCAGATTGCTAAAGCGGATGATCGATACTTCGGCGTTCGGGAAACCTGCCAGCCCGCGTACCAAAATCGGCAGTTCGCTGCGCACCGCATTGATCGGCACGGTGTCGGTCAAATCGACAACGAGCACCAGCGACAGCGGCAGTCGCGCATCGAGCGGCACGGGCACAGCACTTGTTGTCGCCAGGATGACCGGGTCGCGCCCAGAGGGCACGATCGCTGTCACCGATGCAGGATTAAGCACGTTGAGCGCGCTGCCATCGGCGCGCAAGATATTCAAATCGACGCGGAGCGTGCGTTCGTCGGGCGCTGATTGCTCGACCAGCGACGCGAACAGCGGTGGCACATCATCATCTTGCGCGAAACCCGCCTGTGGGAAGCGCGCGACGCTGAACAGACAAACCCCGATGATGACTACCCACCCAAAACGTATTCGTTTTGCAAGCATGTTCGACTTTTTGCCTGTCCGCTCGGCAGTGACGCCGGGCTGTTCGCATACGGGTTTGTACTTACTTTCGCTTGAAAAGATTACGAATATTCGATGTATTTTTGGCGCTGAATAACGGCGGCGGCGCTTGCTGTGACGATACGCTGATGCGCGGATTCGTCATCGACGTATTGCGGGCTTGTGGTTGATCGAACGCCTTGATCACAATGATGGCTACATTATCCGCTTCACCACGTTCTTTGACCAGCGCAATTAAACGCGCGGGCAGTTGATCCCACGTCGGATCATTCATGGTCGCTTTGAAGAGAAAGTTTTGCAGTTCTTCATAGCTGACATACTGCGTCAAGCCGTCGGTACACAGCAGTACCAGATCACCGACTTGTGCGGGCTGCTCGTTTATTTCGACCTCAAAAGCGCCAGGGTTACCGACGGCGTAGCGCAAAATATCATTTTCCATGACATGTGTATGCGTGGTCAGTTCGCGCATTTCGCCCGTAAAAGGTCGAAACAGATATGCCGACGAATTACCGACCTGCGCGATTGTCCAGCGATTTTCGCGCAGTGCCGCCGCCGTCAGCGTGGTCGTGACGAGTTGATAGGGCTCGGACGATTTTTTGTCTTTGTGCAAATGTTTACCGTAGGCGACCAACTGCTGATGCGCTTCGTCGAAGGCAGTCGTCAGGCGCGCGCTGGAATCAAGTTTGGCATCGGTAGTCTTTTGCGGCATCAGTTGATAATAACGCCACAACGCCCAGCGCGCCGCGTGTTCGCTGGCGACATCGCCCTGTGTTTCGCCGCCGACGCCATCTGCGATCACCCATAAATGATCGGTATCGGGTTCGGCTTCAAAGGCGATAAAATCTTCCTGGTTTGCGCGCCGCCCTTGATGAATTGCCGCCGCGCACCGACCGAACAGTGAGATCGTGAGCGCTACGGGTGTTTTGGCATCGCGGAGCGCATTATCGAGCGCTGCCGGACGGCGTGGCAGCGTCGGGTTTTCAACTCGCTCATGACGCTGGACGATGACCGTATAGCTGGTCGCGCCGATCTGTACACGTGTGCCATGTTCGATCAAAGCCGACTCGTTTATCGGGATCAGCTCATCATTGATGCGTAAAGATTCCACGCCGCCTTCTGCACACGGCGTATTGCCCGGTTCGAGCAGAAACTGCGGCGTTTGTCCGTTATCCAAAAAATTGACATAAATACCGCCAATGCAATCGCCCGCCGATAATCGCGTCAAACGCGCGCTGCCGACAGGCTGTAAATACAGGCGATACTCTTTCTCTGGCA
>Ga0105049_10002456_pt1 | contig 21973 bp, 8 predicted proteins | sample MAT06_FD_78087 | JGI IMG/M metagenome (GOLD analysis project Ga0105049, IMG submission 78087) | Freshwater microbial communities from Lake Fryxell liftoff mats and glacier meltwater in Antarctica - MAT-06 | ecosystem: Environmental > Aquatic > Freshwater > Ice > Liftoff microbial mat | place...
CCTTACAGTCCCCTTCAGGGGGCTTGAATCGGCAGACGGACGCTTTAGCGTCTGGCGTCCAACGAGGCAAAATCAACCCCTAAAATCCTTAACTTGGTGCATGTGGGGCTGAGTAGTTACCATTTGAGTATCATTCACAAAGTAAACAAAGACCAAATGAGCATCTACGGAGTTTATCGCTCTGAGCCAGTACAGATGAGCGAGCCGATTCGCATATTGATAATATCCAATAGACCAGTCATTTTGCCCGTTGCTTCCAAAGTAGGCTTTCGTCGCATTTAGAGCTTTTTGAATTTTTTGGATAGATGCGGGGTTTTTAGCTCCGCATGTACTCTTCAACTCCCCTATGTGTGATTTGGCTTCAACTAGAATATTTTTTTGCTTATTGGTTTGCGCTAAGGCGTCCCATTGAGGACCACCTAGCGGCCAAAAATCGGTGAGCGAGTGAAGTTTTGTCGCCTCTTGCATCCCTAACACTTCTAAAGATTTCTTATCTCGATACTCGGCATATTTATGGTCAGCAATTGGCGATTTCCAGATAATTTCCTCATCCATTTCAAAACCCGCCAATTGGCGTATTTCGTTGCCAAGCCGGTCTGCTGAATCGTTAACCAGTTGTTGGAAGTGTTTTTGACTTCCTTTAGACCCAATGGCTTGAGAGTAGCGCACCTTATTTTTCGCTCCTTAACGCTATATCTTTATCGCTCGGATTATAGTCATTTGTCTTGAGGGCGCAACAGCGGCATATCTGTTTCGGGTGGGATAGCCTTGACTTACGCCTAGATGGCTGCCAGAGTTCGGCTGGGTGGATATGGACATCCTCAATCACAGCCGAGCGAACAGTATTTCAAATGCCAGAATCAGCTACATGAGAACGATATCTGCGTACATACATTTCCGTTACCCCTGTAGGTGGCTGTCACCAGATTTGAGTATGCAGGCGGATCTTGCTCGTCTGCAAAACCCGCCCCCACCCGCGCTATCCCTGCTGTCCCGACAATTCCCCACCCGGTGCGCTATCCGCCCCAACCTGTGCTTGTGCCTGTTGGTGGATTTTTTGGATGAGATGGTAGACCTTAGCGTAGGGTTGGTCGCCCAATGCCGCCAAAATCTGATTGACCTCTTCGACGGTCAACTGTAACTGGATGGGGTTCATGATAATGACTCCTCGGTAGTGTCCTCTGCCCGGCTCAATATTAACCAACCTTCGACCAACCGCTGAGGGTTAAATACCGCCGCCGATGATGTTACGCCAAGTTGCGCTGAGGGGCTATCAGATGGGGCGTCGGGCGACGTGGGTGCGCCGACCACTTGCCATGTCGAAGCATCAGGGTGAGTCATCCACGCCCAACGCGCACCCGGTGTTGTCGGTAGCGGAATGGTCGGCTGTTGCGCGGCGGTCAGCACCGGCGCGACCAAGAAGGTCGCGGTCATGTTCTTCAACGCGGGCGAATATTGATCAGACGGGATGCCGATGGCTTTAACTGGTAGCAGGCCGGTTGTTACATGGACAACTCCACGCGGGTCAACCAACATCGTCAACGTGTACGGGTCTTCCATCGGGTTAACATCTAAGATATTGGTCGGCTGGTCGGGGTCACTCACCACCGCGATTGAGAGCGATGGGCGCGAGTCGGGCAGGCTCTCACCATCGTCATCGTTGGTAGGCGGCGACCACACCACGACAGGGTTGATAAGAGCAGGTGCGGCTTTGGGCGCATAAAACACATCGCCTAAACGCCCGTCCTCAGACTCATGCCAATAGCCGACCAAACCATCGTTGTAGTGCTGTCGCTCTCCCACGCGCAACGTCATCCGTACCGACTCATAATGGTTGGTCAGCGGCGGGTTGAACGGGTCAACATCTGGCAATGTAAAGCACTCACGCGCCTCATACACGGTCGAGAGGTAGGCGGCAAAGCTCTGGTTAATCTGCGGGATTCCCATGAATTCGATTCCAGCGCGGGCGCGTACCACCGCGACTGGGCGTCCGACCATCAGCGCAGTTGAGGTGTGCTGGGCGAAATCCTCCGGCTCGATACGCGCCATACTACTATTCAGCGCCACCAAGAAACTACCCAGATAAACCACCAGCGCCTCAGCCTCAGAGTCGGTGGTTTCGGCATTGACAATAAGTTTATTCACCACAGCACGCAGATGCAGGTTAGGGATTTGTCCGGCATCCATCGGCACATCCGCACCCGGCGCAGCTTCCCACTCTGCCAGCGTATTGACCGACCCCAGCAGCGCCCCGTCAGCGTCGTAAACCATCAGGCTACCCTCAAGCGTATTAGGCATCAACCAACCGCAGACTGGGCTGGCGGCGGGGCGGACGGTCAATTCCTCCGCGTCATCAGACGCCGATAGCCAACGGAAGATCGCCCGTGATGGCTGGGCAAGGCGCGGCGGCAAGTAAATCGGCGCAATCGGCGACAGGCTACTGTCCCAATCTGGGCGCGTCAGGCTGGACGATGGCTGAACGGTGGTTGGCGCTAAGGTGTAGACCCGCCCGAAACTGTCCAACAGCGTGAGCGTGGTCAGCGTCATGTCGCCGCTGCGGATGGGTTGGAAATAGCCGTTAGCGTTGGGCGCAGACCGATTGCCCCCGCCAATCAGCGCTGCCACCGCCATCACAAAGTCATAAGCCGATTCGGGAGCAATGGTCGAACGGAAATCAGGAAAGACCATGCCCATATCAAATATCGGAAGCTGTAAGACCTGCTCACGCATCAGCAGTGCGTTGTTAAACCCGCCCAGCGACTGCCCGATGGCATTCATCTGCCCAGCGGCGTCCAATGCCTGTAGGTAGACGGCTACCGAATCGCGCACCCATTCCGCCGAATTGTAGGCAGGGCAATCCTGATACCACACCCAGACGAACTCCCCAACCGGATAAACGCCATCGGATGTGCGGAACGGGTACTGTGCGCCCAGCCAAGCGTCCCACACCGACTCATCAGCATCCGATGGTGGGGGAGAATCGGCGTTTGGATGCTGACCGATATACCACGCGGCCAATTGTTCGTTATCGGTGTCTGGAGCGCGATCTTTCAGGTCAAGCAGTGTGACGCCAGTCAGGTAACGCTGCATGGCGCTGACCAACTGGACGTTGGCATGGTCGCTTAGGGTAACATTGCCCTGAAATGATGATCGGGTCGGGCTGACGGCGCTCTGGTCGGTCAGTTGCAAGTCGAGCGCACCCTCTGGCAGGGTAAAGTTGCTGGTCAGGTAATCGGGCAAAAAATCGACGCCTGCACCAGATGGGTTTGGGCGCGACCCCGCCAATACGTCACCATTGGGTTGGGTGAGGATGGCGCGGATGTCTGCCCCCCATTCCAACATGACCAATCCTCGGTCAATGTTGGTACGTACCGGCGGGGTTGGTACAAGCATATCGCTGACCACTGCCGAAAGAGTCTTGAGCGCCTCTTTGCCGAATGGCGCGCTTACATCATCGACCAGAAGGCCATACAGCGTGCAGTCCAGCACCCCATCATGGCCGTAAAGTGGGGTCAGACCGGGCAGTGCGCCCCCTTGCTCCGCCACCGCTAAGACAAATGGCTCGGCAGGTTGCCAGAAACGCGGGGCAGTCTCACTCGCCAAGACAACTACCGGATTATCAGCATTATAGGCGACCATCTCGGCCTGTGTTGCTTGGAACGCGCTCACCAACCGCAACGCGAAACTCTGCGCTGAGATTTTGGTTAGGTCGGTCATCAAAGTATGGTCATACTGGAAGGCCATCTTGACCGGTATGGGCAGTTCGAGATCCGTCGCACTGGTCGGAAAGCCATCGGCGTCAAGCTGTATCTGACCGGCCTCGGCCAACAGGTAGAGCATCTCAATCATCTCACCGCGCAGGTGCTGGCGCGAGATATTAGGGTTGGGGAGATGCGCGTTGAGGTTGGTCGCGCCGCCTGCCCTATATTTCGCCAACTGCCGCTGGTAAACAAAGCAATCCCAGCCCGTCAATTCCGGCTCGGCGTAGAACGACAAGTCATATTTGTACCACTCGGCAAATAGCCGGTGCTGCCAATCGCCGATGATATTTTGCAGCCGATCATAGGCGGCCTGCGCCCGGTTGAGCCGGTTCAGGGCGCTAGAGAACGAAACCGGCAACGGAATGACGGGTGGTATCGACGTGGGCATCTGACTGGCGCGTTGCGCTCCATTCGACTCACTGGCGGGGCGTACCACCCAGACCTGTCCGGCGTGTTGCCCCTTAAAACCACGCTGATGGCGGAGTTGGTTCAGCCGTCGCCCAACATCGACTTGTGCGCCGTGGAGGTGGTGCAGCAACGGGAGCGCGTCAAGCTGCGCCTCAACTGCTTTCTTAGCATCGCTACTGACGGTGATGGTCGATGCGAGATACGAGGCCAGTGCCTCGCTGCCGGTATTGCCAACCGCGATATCAACCGGGATGGTCTGAGCCGCCCCCATGCCCGCCTCATCAATGTCGGATGGCAAAACTTGTAGGCTGGCGTATAGCGCAGTCCGCGTCGGGAAGGCCTGCCCGTTGTTACCCAAAACCTGCCAGTGGTACTCAGATTTTAGTGCGTCAAAACGGTCAGCATCGGTCAGCGACCCGGGCAGATGCCCAAAGTTCATCAGACAGTCGTCTGTCGGGTTGGAATACCAGCCCACCACGTCATAGCGGTAGTTAACGGCGGGGTTGACCGTCAAATCGTGGAAGCCGAATACCGTCCGGCTGTTGGCGAACACCGCCGCGAAAGTCGGTTCGCCATAACCGACCACGGTCAGGCCAGACGATACAAGATCGGGCAGATAGACCGTCCCCACGCCGCGCTCCGCTGACCACGCCTGCCACACTACTTGCCGCCCGATGAAGCGGTACTGGTAAAGTTCATCTGGCGGGGAAGACACCTCTCCCGCCAAGACCCGCGCCATCTGCGCCGCCATCGTCACCGGAAACTGCGTGTAACTGGCGCTGGCCGAGCTGTCAGGGTCTGCATCGACCTGTGGATTGGGCGCGTAAGCCAGTTCCTGCCGCGCACCGCGCACTGGCTGAGAAAGATAATCGCTCTCGACCACCCAATAGACCGACTCATTGGTGTCTATCGCAGTGCGCGTGACCAGCCAACGATCCGGGACGCGAGGGAAGTCCATCTGATTGTGGGTCAGTGGGCTTTGGCGCATGGTCGCCAGCGCATCGGTCACCGACCAGTGTAGGTATAGCCCGTGTCGTAGCGTAACTTGATTGTCGTGGTCGGCATAGTTGCGCGTCAGGTAACGATCACTGACGCCGCCCGGGTTGGCGTTTTGCGGCGAGACTTGTTGCCGACGTAGGTCGTAGTATTGTGCGCTTCGCATGTCGAGCCGCTGCTTGGCGATATTAAACGGTTGGGAACTATACATCACATTCAAATGGTTGGGGACAAATAAGGTCTGTAAAGTAGCCATCAGCGTAAATTTTTCCCTCGACATCGGCGGCGGTTAGGGAGGACATAACACAGTGTATCAACTTTTTGCATTTTCACCCATATCTTATACAATCTTGTTTAGTTCAACTTTAGACCAAGTTTTAAGTTTGTTATCATCCTGTTAGGATTTAGGACACTTGCGATGGCGACTAAGAATGTGTTGTCGGTCAGCTCTGAATCGATTGAGTGTGACCTTGCCTGCGAGATTGTGGGCGACACTGGCGGTAAAGACCTCTACATCGGGGATAGCACCTACACCATGTACGTCACCATCCGCAACGAGGGTAGCACGACCTATACCTTGACCGGCCAGCGACCCGACGAGATAACCAACGCCCACTTTGAACTAAACTTTTCGGCGCATATCTTGTTAGCCGTGGGATATGACAACACCACCTACCCTCGGTCTGACGACACCACCAACTGGGTCGTTACTTACCAAGTCGTCACAGGCACGAGCTACATCACCAATTTATTACTGCTCTACACGGGGCAGACGCCGGTATCGCTCCCGCCCAATGGGACGCTGGTCGTCCCCATCCAGTACCGCACCGATCCAGAAACCGACGCCGAGACCTGCCGAATCACCGTCAAACCCGGCAATGACAACGCGCTATGGTCTCCGCTGCCCGGCTGCGCCGCTGGACTACAAGTGACCGAGAACGTCGCGCCCTACACGTTCCAACTCACGGCCTTCATCGTCGGCGGTGATACGCTGCTTAACGATGGGGTGACTGGCAATCGTTTTACTCTCCGTCTGCTTAACCCGACCACCACGCCCATTCTGCTCCAACCCAATACCACCGTCTTTGAGATTTCTATTGACACTGCCGCCAGCGCTAGTACGACTGCGCTGTCCAGCACCACCGACGCGCAAAATATCTCGCTTAGCACCTCCAATATCGGACTCACCACCGAGGTTAATGGGGGTTCCAGCGGTAATACCCCTCGGCGCGTCTGGACGGTCAAGACAGGTAATCAAACCAACCCTATCATTATTCCCGCAACCGGTTCGGTTGATTTCACGTTCACCAACGTCCAGACCGACATGCCGCCCGGTCGTAGCATGATTTATGTCCGCTGTATCAACGTCCCCAGCATGGGCGGTCAGGTCTTAATATCCAGCGTCGAAAAGACGCCCGCTTTCGCCGCACAAGGGACAGGGGTCAACATCAACGCCGCCCAACTCTTGTACGCGCCCAGCAGCCTGACCAGCGGCGGTGCTGGCCTAGTCCTCAAGGGCGATGCAATCACCAGCGGCGATCGCTTTCTGCTCAAGCTAGACGGGACAAACGGCTACACCGGCATCCGCATGGACAACATCAGCGGCAGCGGTTACGGCCTGTATATCAGCGGCAATACCACTTCGCCCGTCGTTCAAATTGAGCAGAACAGCACCACCAACTACAGTTTGCGGACCGATGGCGGCTGGGGCGTAGGCATTTATAACGTCGCCAATCAAAGTTCTGGGCTGTATGTCGAACTCAGCAGCGTTAACGCCGGTGTGAAAGTGAAACAAAATAGCACTGGCTATAGCGCTGATTTGCAGGGCGGTGCGGGCGTCTCCATCAGCAATATCGTAGGCGCTAATATGGGGTTAACCCTCGCAACTAACAGCACTAATATTGGTCTTCGCCTCACTCAAAGTGGTACAGGTAACAGCGCTATTTTTTATGGGGGCGCAGGGGTTTCGATTGAGACGATTACCGGCAACAATCGAGGTCTAAATATCGCGACCAACAGCATTACAGACAGCCTATACATTAACCAGACCGGCACAGGGATGAGCGCCCGCATCTCCGGTGGCGCAGGGGTTGAGATTGATGGCGTTACCAACGGCGCTAACGGGTTATATGTCAACACCAACACGAATGTCGACAGCGTGAATATCAACCAAAGTGGGACGGGTCATGCCCTCAAACTCTCTGTTAATAACACCAATCAAGCCTTATATGTCAGTCAGAATAATAGCAGCGGCATGGCGGCCAAGTTCACCGGCAACGTTGAGATTGATGGTAACCTGACCGTTAAAGGCGGCAATATCATCCTCCAAAGTGACGCCAACAGTAACGTTTATCAGATTATCTTGCGGACAGGTCAGCTTATCAGTTCGCAGGGCGCTACTTTATTCGTACAAACGTCTGGTAATGGCCCTGCCAACATCCAAGTCTGGCGTGCGTACGTTAGCGATAATGTGCAGTTTGGTGAGTCACAACAAGCAAAAATCGACTATGACTATGACGGTAGTACACGCGGCTTACGCCTAGAACAATCACCAGATGCGACCAAGCCTAGCGGCTACATTTCAGCCGCTGGGTAGAAGGGCGCTCGGTAAGGACGGCGGGAATAAACCAGACAAGACAGTAGCGATTTAACGGCATACGGAAAGAGGTGCGAGGATGATGGATTTTGATTTTGGTGATCCCTTACGTAAGCGGATCAATCGTGATGAACAGGGTGATGGCCGCGACGAGAGCAAAAGGACAAAATTGCTCGGCGCAAACAATGAAAATGAAATCACACCCCCACCGCCTCTTACAGTAGAAGGCGCACAGCCTATGCAACTTGAGCCACAAGTCCGCCCTGACCCAGCTAATGGAGGCCGAGCAGCAAATGGCAATACCGTCCATCTTTATTTCATGAAAATGGGACAGGGGGATTGCACTTTAGTTGTTAGCCCAGACAATAAAATTTTTATCATTGATATGGGAACGTCGGGTGATGGAGGTCCCCAGATAAATGAAAACATCAAAACGTTTTTAAGGCAACCCAATTTACTTGGTCTAGATAACACAGCTGAATCAATTATTGTCACACATACAGATAGAGATCACGTTAACAAATTATATCTTCTTGCACAGTTGAATCCTGCTGTCTTTGCGAGTAGGATTTATCATACAAATACATTTGATAAAAGTAGACCCAGTGTATTAAGGACACTGCGCCTAGCAGTGCAAATATATCGTATTAGTGGGATTTCATACACAACCGCATCGCAAGTACCTCTTGCTCAACCAACATACGCCAACTTCCCTGCTAATTTCAGGCAGAATCCCCCCGCTAATGCGCTTTCACCCGTTGCTCAATATCACTCGGTATCCAGTAATTTTCCACTAGTAATAGACGGTAATGTTGTATTAAATGTCAAGAATATACGCAACACCGCTGTTGGCCCAGCTACAGAAGACCCGGTAGATCCACCTCTATTTGAGCCTTACTATGAGGACGAAAAAGGTGTTGTTATTTATGAGAATGGTGGTTTTAGCATTCGCATTTTGGTTGCTAATTATCGCAATTGTCTAAATGCATTCTCGATTGCTCAACCAAATAATAATAATATAGCAACATGGACAACAACATACAATGATTTACGTCAAAACAACATAGCATCTTCTCGTATCGGTGTCCAAGATGTAAATCGTGCTTCTGCCGTCGTCCATATTAGATACCAAATCGCGCCGGGCAATGTTGAAAATTACGTTATTTGTGGAGATGCAACACAAGAAGCATTAGATATGATTCGTGCATCATATCCAGATTTAGAAAACATAACGGTTCTACAAGCTCCTCATCATGGTTCTGGAAGTCATGGTAGTGATTCCATAGATTTTTTTAACCAGATGGCTCCTCAAATTGCGGTTTACAGCAGTCCATACTACAAGGAAAATGCAGGTCACGGTCATCCTCGTATGATCAGCATCGAGCGGATGCAGGCTGCGATGGCTCAAAACAATGCGTTCTTATCTAGCTACGGAGGATGGCGAGGAACAAAGATTGACCGAGAAGAAAACCCAGAAATCGGAGCCGCAAAGACTTACCATCAATTCATCAACATGCCCTACCGAATTTATGTGACGGGCTGGATGGCACAAGGCTATTATCATTACCAAGCACCTCTCAACACACCAGCAAATCATCCCAACTTCCGTGACCCTGTTGAGCGTCTGGCTGTTCAAGATGGTCTACCAATTCCACCCCCACCGCCCCCCGTTGAGGGCGGCGCCCCAATCATCGAGGGTCAGCCCTAATGGCGAATCTGACCTACGCCCAGCTCGTCCAGCGCTTCCAGCAGAGCATTGTCCAGAATGGTAAGCTGACGCTACGCCGTGCGCCTGCCGAGGGCGAAATCAGCGAGATTGACAACTACATCGACTCCGACGCCATCAACAGGGTCTTTGACTACGTGCTGGGCGCAGACAACACGCTTGAAATTGACCTGCTCGCGCCGGTTGCCCCCAGCTATATCCCGTCGGTCGCGGCGGGAGTCGATGATAACGGCTTGAGCGACGCGCTCGCCAATGGACAGGTCAGCTACCCCAACCCATTTTATGACGACGCCAACCAGAGTATCGGCGTGGCAGGCATCGGGCGTAGCGTTTTGTTTAATGGGATGCTAGTGGTCGCCATTTTCAGCGTCAAATCACACGGCGACGGCACACCGATGCCGCATCTGTTTCTACAAGCCAGTCCACAAGGGAATAACACCGCCCAAACCGATAATTGGACGCTCTCGACCAGTTTTCCAGAACTGACGCCCTCGGTGATGTTCTCATACATGGAGTTTGTCTGGCAGCCGCCGACCAACATCCCGCGCCTGACTATCTGCACCTACATGGTCTCAGCGGATGTCCCCGCTGCGCTGTACTTCACCGGTGAGGCTAAGCTCGCCAGCGTGTTCATGAACGGTCAGGGCGCGACGCCAGTCGGGGTTGGATTCCTGCTCGGCCAAGACCTCAACACGCTCACCCAAAAAATCGCTGGGGTGATTACCTTCCCTGAACACGTCGCAACCATGAGCCTACGCTTGCCTAACAGCCTCATGCAGCAGGCCATCGACTCCCTTCAAGGCGACGACGGGGATGATTCTCCGCCCATCAACCTTGGACATCTCGGCAGTGTGCCGCCCTCTGTCGTCACACTCGAATCACGCCCGATGCGCGGTCTCCCACCCAATCCGGCGTGGGTGGCCTCAACCTATGCCACCATCAACACGGCCTTTATCGTCACTTTAGGCGGGAGACCTGTCATACTCCCGGTCAGCGCCCGCGTGACCACTCCGCTTGCCCCCACACTGTTACGCGCCAACCTCAGCGCCCTGTGGGTCAGCCTGACCGCCGATCCGGGTGAAATACGCGCCCTGCTCGACGGGGTAGACATCAGCGACCCCGGTACGCTCGACCCGACCTCACTGGGCGATTTTAGCCTGAGTCAGCGCGTCATCCCGACCGCGCTGTACATGCAGCTTAACCCCAACGCCGCCGACGCCAGCACACTCATCAACTACATTTCGCTGGCGATTCAGAACCAATCGCCATGGACGATCATTGACACCGGCACGGCGTTATTACAAGTTGACCACGCCGAGATTGACATCACGGTCTATACGCCGAGCGTCAGCGCCACCCGCTACTGGGCGTTAACCGTCATGGCATCACTTGCCGTAGGCCGTCACGATGGGGTGATTGGCTTTGCGTTCGGCGCAGAGACCGGCGAGGACGGCGACCAATACGTCACGCTCTCGCTGGTCGAAGGTCTTATCACCCTGCAAGATGTGGTTGGCTTACTGATGGGCGGCGGCGCGGTAGATTTGCCCGACATCGCGCTAGAGGAATTCACCCTCGCCATCGATGCCAAAAACAAGGCCTATAGCGGTCAGTTTGAACTGGTCAGCAATTGGTACGTCAACATCGGCGGCGAAGAGGTCGCCATCACCGCGCTGATGATGTCGGCCAGCTACGACCCCGAACGCGGCGCAACGCTAATATTGGCGGGTGTGCTGAACATGACTGGCCTGTTCGATAGTTATATGGCCGTTCGCGCCACTTATCCGGGCAGAAACATGGGCTGGAATTTCGTCGGTGTGGCGCAGACCCAGACCACCATCGGCGTACTGCTAGACAACATCGCCGCCGAATATGACCTCAGCACGCCACCGCTACCCTCAATCATCCGAGATATGGCCGTCAGTGAGGTGCGCGTCACTTTCAATACCCGCACGCGCAATTTCTCGTTTAGGGTACAAGCCGCATGGCGCGAGACCACGCCTAGCGCCACCCTCACGCTCGACATCCGACGGTTGACACAGGGGTCGGACAGCGCCAAACTCGACCTCGCTGGGACGCTGACTTTCTATCAGCCAGACAATAACAATCCCGGCAGCTACACGCCCGCCGCTAAATTTGGCCTCATCTTCGATACCGGCGGGCAGGTCGGGGGGAACGCCTTCGCCGCCTACTACCAACGTGAACAAGGCGCGACCTTCTCACTCTACGCGCTGCTGAGTCAGTTGTTCGACCCCAGTCACATGAACGAGGAACAGAGGTCGGGATTCTCATTTGAAGTCACCGAAGCGTTGCTGGCCTACATCGACGGGGCGTATGTATTTGGCGTCGGGATGGGCGCGGCGCTCAACCTATCGGCGCTGGATGGGCTGCCTCTGATTGGCGGATTATTCGTCGGCGCACCGTCGCTTGACCTTACGGCACAGTTATTCTATGCCACACAGACAGTTAGCCAAGCTGACCTCCGCACGCTGAACGGGCTGTTCGCGGGACGCCAACGCCAACTCCCACAGGACAGCACGGGTGGACTGACCGCTGGATTATCCATCACGCTACAACTGTGGTTTGACAACGGCCAGCCGCAAACCCTCCCCATGCCACCGACACAAAAAGAGGGTTTTCCGGCGGTAACGCCCGTCGAATCACCGCCTACGCCTACCGCTACCACGGGTACAACCGGCAACGGTGTGATCTGGTTCCAAGTCCAGAAAGCATTTGGCCCACTCCACATCTCGCGGTTTGGAATTGGTTTCCAGCGCGACTCAACCGTACTCAGCGGTCACATCGACGCCGATATTGCCGTCAGCGCGCTCACGTTGTCGCTGATGAACCTCTCGCTAGGCTTCAGCTTTGGCTCTGGCGGCTTCAACAATATCACCTATGGACTGGACGGCATCGGCATCCAGTTCAAACTCGATCCGTTGTCGTTTAGTGGTGCGTTCTACCATACCGAGCGGCAAGACGGCGGCACAGAATATGACGGCTACGCCACATTAGGGCTGGGACCGCTGCAACTCTCAGCCATCGGCTCGTACACACAGGGCGACGACGATCACCCGTCGCTGTTCGTATTCGCCGCGCTTGATTATCCACTCGGCGGGCTGGGATTCTTCTTCGTGAACGGGCTATCGGCGGGCTTCGGCTTCAACCGCGACCTAATTCTGCCCAGCGTGTCGCAAGTCGCCAATTACTGGCTGGTCGAATTAGCCGACCCATCGCAGGGCGCACCATCCGGCACACCTAGTAGCATCCTCAATAACGCCATCGCGTATGTGCCGCCCGCCATCGGTCAATATTGGCTGGCGCTAGGCTTGCGATTCACCACCTACGAGATTATTCAGACGCTCGCGGTGGCGGTGCTGTCGTTCGGCCAGCGGACAGAGGTCGATGTCATCGGCCTCTCGACCATTATGATTCCGCCGACGCCGGGCGGTAATATCACACCATTGGGCGAGGCGCAACTCGCGCTCATCGGTTCATTTGTGCTGCAAACCGACCCATTCGCCATTGATTTGCTCATTCAAGGGCAACTCACGCCCAGTTCATACATCTTCTCGCGGAGTTGCAAGCTCAACGGCGGGTTTGCCTTTGGCGCGTGGCTCGGTGGCGAGTATGACGGCGACTTCGTGGTCACATTCGGCGGCTACCACCCGGCCTACAAGCCGCCCAGCCATTACCCCGTCGTCCCGCGCATCGGATTTACATGGGCGGTCTCGTCGTTGCTCAACGCCAAGGGTAGCCTGTACTTCGCGCTCACACCAAACGCCATTATGGCAGGGATGTCGCTGTCATTTTTGTTCCAAGATGCGGGCGACGGTGTGTTACCCGCCGTGCGCGCTTCGCTCGATGCCGGAGTCGATTTCCTGCTCAACTGGAAGCCATACCACTACGCAGCCAACACCAGCGCTGAAGTTGAGGTCAGCGTAATCTTCCATACCTTCGGCACGCATGAGGTTAGCGCCAGCGCCGGGGCTGATTTAGAACTGTGGGGGCCAAACCTCGGCGGTCACGCCGCGCTCCACATGAAAATCTGGTTCGTCAAAATTAACCTCGATGTGACGTTTGGCGCGACCAACAGCGGTGCAAGCCCACTGACATGGGCAGAGTTCCAAGACTCGTTGATGCCGCCCGTCCAAGCCCTACCCAGCACACTGGACGCTCCTAGCGGCAGCACGCACTGGAACTACATCACCGCCGATGTAACCACCGGCCTCGTCCGTATGATTCAGGTCTTACAGGACAATCAGACGCGCAATTATGTGGTGGTCAACCCAAAAAACTTTCGCATCACGACCAGTTCAGCCATTCCCATCACTGTGGTGCAACGCGCCGACGGCACACCATGGGACGGAGTGGGCTACGGGTCGCTTAAGCGTGACGGACTCGGCGTCACGCCAATGGACACCGGCTACCAGAGCGCCCCGCACCGCCTGACGCTACAACGCCGCAACGACTCAACCGGTCAGTTTGAAGACGCCCATGACAATTTCGCCACCCCGCAACCCTACGCTAAGAACGTCCCGTATGCCATGTGGGGGACAAAGTTACTCAACCCCAGTAATCCGTCCAGCGTCAACCAAACCAGCCTGATTGACGACACCATTGGCGGGGTCATCCTCGCGCCCGCTACACCGGCCATCCCCGGCAGCAGCCAAGCGACTGACCGTGACAAATTCGCCTTTGAGACGACGCCGGAAGCCAACGCTTTCGGCTGGCAGATGCCCGGCGATTTCACACTAGATTCAGCCCACAGTGCTGACCCCGCCGACCCGCTGGACAATCGCCGTGTGATAGAAGCTGTCCAAACCGATATGCTCTCCTCAGACACACAGGCCAGTCGCCAATCCGTGCTCGACGCATTGGGCTTCATCAGCGAGACCTTCAACCTCAATCAAGACCTGACCCAATACGCCGCGTTCGCGCCGCGTTACGGGGTCTATACCCCATCAGCCTAAGCGGAGGGCTATCCCCAAATGCCACAGACCCCTCAATATCCTCTCCAACTGGTCTTCACCAACTCCCATCAGCCGGGGATGCAAGACGGCGATTACCGCATTACCGTGCAGCAGGCGCTGTCATTCGATGGTCATACCGACGCGCTCGCGCCAAGTGACGCTGGGCGTTATTTGTACCTCTCGGTGGCCGGACCGCGTTTTAGCTTCGACCCAACACTGGTCAAATCGGCCTTTCCGCCGGACAAAGGTATCGGACGCTATAGTAATGTGCTACCACACATCGTCCTCAACCGGTCAACCTTGCCGTGGGAGCGCCCGATTGACGGTACACCCACCGGCACATCGTGGTTGGCGTTGCTCGTGCTAACCGGTGATGAGATTAATGAATACAACATCACCCCTCAGACTGTCTCAGTCGGTAGCCTGATGCACGGTTCGACCAACCCTAACTTTCCGGCCTTCGCCCTCGAAACCGCGCAATCCGAAAGCGACCAAACCACGGTAATTGACGTGCCGTTGGGGGTGTTGCGGCGCGGCCTACCTCCGTTAGATGACCATCAGCGTCTCGTCCACATCCGTGAATTGATGATGAACAATCAGCCCATCAGCGCGGGCGAAGAAGACCTGTTCCCCATCGCTGTGGGCTGTCGGCTTCCCGCTTACCAATCCAACGCCGAGGGTTGCGAGGTCACTGTCCATCTCGTCTCGATGGAAGGGCGTGCTGACCTATTCAACCTATTAGGCAGCAGCGATCTGAACGATCCAAGCCTCTACCGCTTGGTTACGTTGTGGTCATGGACGTATACCACCTTGCCCAACGACAAGACCTTCGCCGATTATCTGACCGAGGCCGCACAAAACCATTCCCCCGATAATCCACAAAACCGGTTGGTTGCCCCGTCAGTAGCCACCGGTACACAAGGCGCGGCACTGGCAAATGACCTCTTAGCAACCGGATTCATCCCTCTGCCGCACCAGACGCGGCAGGGCAACCAACTGATCTCGTGGTATCGTGGGCCGTTCATCACCGGCACAAGCAGCAACCCACCCAGCCTGAGTGAATTCACCGGATTGCGCTCCCCCGACCAACTGACGCGCTACTTTAGCCAAGTCGGGATGCTGGATGTGTCGTATGCCAGCGCTTGGCAGTTAGCGCAACTTCTCACGCTGCAAAACACCAGCGTCAGTACGGCGCTATACAACTGGAAGCGTGCCACTGCGCTCATTGAGGCCGACCCGCCCGACAGTAGCCTACCACTCCCGTTGCGGCGTCCGCCGCCCATGCCCACCAGCGTGACGGCGTGGTTAGATGACCTCGCGCTGTTCAAGCATGTCCCGTTCAATTATCTCGTCCCCGCTGAATCGATGTTGCCCGCCGAATCCATCCGCTTTTTCGTGATTGATCCGCTGTGGCGTGCCGCCTTGATGGATGGGGCGTTCAGTATCGGGCGCGTGCTGTCCTCTGACGCAGAGCGCGACCTCTCGCACCTCGCACCCCTCCAGCAGAATTTTAGTGTTGGGACGGTGAGCGGCTTTTTGTTGCGTTCGCATGTCGTCGAAGGCTGGCCGCACCTCCAAGTGGAGGGCTATAGCAGCATACCGCAAGACGCACAAGCCGAACGTTTTGCCACGCCGCTGCCCATTTTACGGATGGAGCGCCTCGCGCCCGACCTCCTCTTGTGCCTGTTTGACGGCAATCTCCAGACGCTTGACCTACACGAAGTCCCAGAGACTATCCACTTTGGCCTGAGCTATGAAGCAAACCCGCACAGCGTGTCGGAAAATGGGCTGTCGGGTTGGTATAAGGCGTACCGTGACATCCTCAACGCCGAGGAACAGACTCCCGTGGTAGACGCCTCCCCCTACCTGACCCCCACCAGTGGCAGGTTAGACATCACCGGGCTGGCAAATGCTCTACAAAGTCTCGCCGACGTCAATGACCCTAACGCCGTCAGGGACGGAGCATCCCAGTCGTGGTGGGTGGCGTTCCAGATGATTGAGGGGGTGCAACAGGTAAGGTTGATGTCTGTGCCAGAGGTTGTTTTAGTGATGATAGCTTAAGGTGTAGCCTATTTCACACGTTTTTTATACGATTCCGCAATAGATTTTGTATGATTAAACACAAAATCTCTACGCACGGATTTTTCCAATCATAATCGTAACGTAACCACTCATGGGGAAACCGAAACAAATCCAAACGATTATTTGGGTGTGTTTTATTCTAAAACCCCCATCAAAGATCGTTTGGATTTTAAATCATCCCTCCATCAGCCCTTATTTTAGGGGAAGACGAGATTTTGACCTGTACTCAGCCCAATTATATGAGGGAAGAAATGATGGCTGAGTAGTTACGAAAAATCGTCGTGGCCGGGGACGTTAAACCCGGCCAATATATTTTTTGCGAGTTTTAATGCTGAATGTTGCTCATGAGGGAAACACAGTATACTAATGGAGAATCGAAATAAAAACGGCATGATTACAATCAAAGTTTTTGTCATCTCAAATAGCGGGCGGGCAAGTGTCGTCCCTACGAAAATTCCCAATGATGGGAATTATGCTAGTTCTATTCAGGTTCTCCATAAGTATCTTGCTTAAAGTAGTAATTCTGTAACTACTCATCCATCATTTATTCCCTCAATTTGATGCTGTAGAGTGTCAAATTGGCTGAGGCGTGGGGGAATTTTTCCCTTAGATGATTGGTCTGAGTACAGGTCAAGATCTCACTTTCCCCTCAAGTAGGGGCTGAGTAGTTACCAAAACACACTATTGGTTTTAGCAGGCGATTAACTGCTTTCAGTCCTCCCGATCGGAATATTAGGTATGCGACAACTTTTTCGACAAGCAGCATTAGATACCCTCTCAAATCCTGAACAGTTTGAACAAGTTCTGAAAATTACACCTGCACGGTCTATACTGATCGTGGTTGGTTGCTGTATCGTTATCGTAGGATTGTTGATCTGGTCTGTGACCGGATCGATTCCTTATACAGTGGATGCCTACGGACTTCTGGTACAAAATCCGGGGTACACACGGGTTGTCATCAATGCACCTACTGATGGTGAGATCACTGAAATTCTGGTGGGACGGGATGAACGGGTAGAGATTGGTCAAGTGATCGCACGACTTTCTGCTGATGAAGGGATTATCGACATTGAGAGCCAATATGCGGGGACTGTAAGTCGTATCAACGTTCGGCGTAATGAGGAAGTTCGTGCCAACAGTGCAGTTATCTCCTTACAGGGTGATCTGGCGGTTGATGCTGAAAATGCGCCGCTGGAAGCGGTGTTATATTTACCCTATTCCGATGTCCAAATGGTGACCAGCGGAATGAACGCCTATGTAGTCCCCGAAGGACTCTCTACACTGGAATATGGTTATCTCAAAGGGACAGTAATTTCTATTGCCCAGTTTCCCTCAACAGATCAATTTGCGCGGGCTGTATCTCCAAATAAACCGGTGGTCGCGATACGAATTGCGCTGACCATGGAATGGACATTAAGTAAAAATCCACCCCTTGAGCTTCGATCCGGTATGCAGTTGGTAGGGCAGGTGTTGATCCGTGAGGAACGTCCGATTGATCGCCTCATCCGTCAAAGCCAAAATGCGCGTTAAAACACCCGTTTACTTGCAGATTGAAGCAGCAGAGTGCGGTGCGGTTGCCTTACGGATTGTGCTTGCCTATTACGGATGTTTCGTAGATGCAGCGGAACTGCGCGATGCGTGTGGAGTCTCGCGGGATGGTGTGCGCGGTGATCACTTATCAAAAGCAGCGAAAAGTTACGGATTACAGGCGCGTGCTTTCCGTAAGGAGATCGAGCGCCTGCGTGAAGTGCCAGCGCCCTTTATCAGCTTTATGTCGTTCAATCATTTTGTGGTGATTGAAGGTTTTGAAGAGGATACCGTTTTTGTCAATGACCCTTCACAGGGTCGCCGGAAAATTCATGTACAGGATTTTGAAAAGCAGTTTAGCGGTGTAATCTTTACTTTTGAAAAGACCGCCGAATTTAAACAGCGCGGAATCCGTCCAAGTATCATTCCCCGTTTGCGCGGGTCTTATCTACTGTTGATAATTACCGCGCTGCTGACGCTGCCGGGGTTAGTGATCCCTGCCTTGCTACGGGGTTTTGTCGATGATTTTTTGTTGCGCGGCACGAACATCATCGCTCCGCTTTTACTGCTGACGTTCGCCGTTGCGGGACTGCTGGCGGTGTTAACGTGGCTTCAACAACATCAGGCACTGCGCTTTGAGAATCAATGGATTGTGGCGAATGCGTCAAAACTGATGTGGCAGTTGTTTAACTTACCGGACAGTTTTTTTACGCGCCGTTCATCCGGTGAGATTGCTGGACGATTTCAACTGATAGACCGTATCGGCATCTTTTTCTCTCAGGATTTGGTGCGACTTATGTTTGCGGTTTTGTCGGCGGTCATCTATCTCGGTGTCTTGACCCTTTATCATCCTGTTCTACCGCTCATTAGTTTGATCTTGATCAGCCTGTACTTCATTGCCGTCTATCTGCTCAATCGTCAGCAGCGTGAAGCTGCCTATCAACTTCAGGGCAAGTTGAGCCGGTTAGCAGGAAATGCTGTACATAGTTTGCAAAACATTGAACAGGTCAAAGCGAGCGGCGCGGAAAAAGATGTGTTTAACCGTCTGGTTTCGTACTATACCGACATCCAAAACGCCATTCAGGAATTAACTTTGTCGACGCGTGCGCTGCGGGTGTTGATCCAGATCATCAACGGGTTAAACATGCTCATTGTCCTGATGTGGGGTGTAATACAGGTTCGTGATGGCGTATGGAGTATTGGGGTATTTGCTGCTGTTCAAGTTTTAAGCACTGCTTTGTGGGGTGGGATGATCGGTCTAACCGGATTTCCAGCCCGTTTGGCTTTGCTGCAAACCGAGTATAACCGGCTTGACGATGCATTTGATCAACCTGTGCGCGCTGCTGCTGCGCCTAAAGTGGCGAATGGCGTTGAACTTCACAATGTTCACTACGGCTACAAATTACTGGATAGACCCCTGATCGAGAATTTAACGATTACCATTCCCGCTGGCAAATCTATCGCCATTGTGGGGTCTTCTGGAAGCGGAAAGACGACGTTAGCCCGCCTGATTGCTGGAGTCTATCAACCGCTTCAGGGCGAGATTCATCAGGGAAAAACGGCACTGGTTGATCAGGAAATTTTTCTGTTTGAAGGTACGGTGCTGGAAAATCTAACATTATGGGATCACACACTGTTGCCTGAAAGTATTCTGAAAGCCGTACAGGATGCAGAAATTCTGACGGAGATTCAGCAGTTACCTTTGCAGTACCAGTCCGGCGTGCAGGAATCTGGACGTAATTTCAGCGGCGGTCAGCGTCAGCGACTACAAATTGCCCGTGCGTTAGCAACTGATCCTGACATCTTGATTTTGGACGAGGCGACAAATGCCCTTGATCCGCTTCTAGAGCAGAAAATTTACCGTAATATCGCAGCGCGAGGGTGTACGTGTATCATCATTTCACATCGTTTAAGCGCAGTTCAGCATTGTGATGACATATGGCTCATGGAGAACGGCAAGATTATTGAAAGCGGTTCGCATCAAGAACTTCTCCGTTACGGCGGTCAATATGCACAGTTCATCCATACAGATACTTCTACTATTGAATCCAACTCTGTCCCCGCTGTAATGCCTGCTGTACCCTCTTTGACGCTGCAAGAAGTGCCTGCTGCTCTAAAGACGCTCGTATCGCTGTTTGATGATGAAAACGTGTTTGAAGCTGTAACTGCTCATGATCCGGTCACAGCTTGTTGTGAGATTGTTGGGCGCGAACTGGGTTTTACTGTTACCCGTCCCATATTTGAGGAAGGTGATCGTGTTTTCGCTGTTGCTGCGGCATCGCGTGTTTATGCGCGCCAGATTAAGCTGCCTTTAGATTGGTTCAAACAAGACTACGGCGTGTTCATTGCTGAATATCATGGAACACATGTGGCTTTGATCTGGCGAAAGACCCACTATCTTATCGTTGATCCGGCACAGCGTCGGGTCATTCCTGTGACTGGTGACGTGAGTCCCCTCACTTCACTGACCGCCTATCAATTTTACCCGTCGTTTCCAGAGGGTCGTGTAACACTAACTAAACTTTTGCGGTCTACTCTTCGTAATACACAGGCTGATTGGCAAATAATTTTGATTACAGGTGTCCTGATCTCGATTTTGCAAATCCTTCCAGCTGTGCTTATTAATGTCCTATTTGATACCGTACTACCGCAGGAACATTTCACTGTACTCTGGCAAATCCTCAGCGCCCTTATTGTGTCCATCATCGTGATGGCATTGTTTTCTTTTGTGCAAGAAACTGCCGTCACGCGGTTGCTGATTCGCGCTGAATACACCTTCCAGAGCGGGTTATGGACACGTTTGTTGAGTTTGCCTGCGTCCTTTTTTCGTCAGTTCAGTGCAGGTGATCTTGTTTCACGGGTGGTTGGCAGTCGGGATAGTTTTCAAAACCTCCATATAACGGTTTTCTCCGGTCTATTTTCAGGGCTGTTCGTTCTCGCATCGGTGATGTTCATAGGGCTGTTTTACACTTCGATGTTTCCGGTGATGATTTCCATAACCGGTATTTATCTGATGGTGCTGTTGTGGACGGGATGGAGACTGCTCCATATTCATCGTGTGGCAGTTGAACAGAAGGGGCGAAATAATGGATGGATCGTAACCATCCTACAGGGGATCAATCATTTTCAGGTCATGAGGGCAGAAGATCGCGGCTTCAGACTGTGGGCGGAACGTTTCGTCTCAGCCCAACGGTTGGTCATAAGGGCGCGAAAGATCGAAATAACACTTAATGTACTGAACAGTATTTATCCAGTGTTGGCACTGATCGTGTTATTCATTACAGCACTCCAGCAGCAGTTTACTTTAGGGACATTTGTTGCTTTTCAAATGCTTTTTGTGTTGAATATTCGATCCTTAACGCAGTTCGGAACTGCCTATTTTAGCCTATTACGGATCATCCCGGATTACGAGCGTTTAACGCCAATTTTCACTACTCCTCCAGAAACCCACACCGGACAAAGCCCATCACGACTATTGAACGGGAATATCCATCTTCAGGCGGTAAGTTTTCGTTATCAACACAAACTCGCTTTACAAAACCTAACGTTGACTATCCGGCAAGGTGAATTTGTTGCTATTGTTGGACCGTCTGGAAGTGGGAAATCGACGCTGTTACGTATTCTTCTAGGGTTTGAGAAACCCGAGTCCGGTGAGGTCTTTTATGATGATCAACCCTTGAGCCAGCTTGATCCGCGTACCGTTCGCGCTCAAATCGGTACTGTTATGCAGCACAGCGATTTGATCAATGGTACAAGTATCTTCAACAACATCAGAGGGGTGCATCAGGTGACCTTGGATGATGCGTGGCATGTCCTACGGTTAGCCGGATTGGCTGATGATGTCGTAGCGTTACCGATGGGTATTCATACACTGCTGACGGAAGGGGGGCGCTCACTTTCTGTGGGA
>Ga0105049_10002457_pt1 | contig 21968 bp, 24 predicted proteins | sample MAT06_FD_78087 | JGI IMG/M metagenome (GOLD analysis project Ga0105049, IMG submission 78087) | Freshwater microbial communities from Lake Fryxell liftoff mats and glacier meltwater in Antarctica - MAT-06 | ecosystem: Environmental > Aquatic > Freshwater > Ice > Liftoff microbial mat | place...
GTCCCTCCGAATCCTTCGCGAACATCAAGGAGGAAGAGAAGGCCAGTCTCCTGCGCGTTCTGCGAAGGGTGGTGTTGGGGCTGGTATTGTCTCGTTCATCTGCTGCATCGTAGCCGTCTTCTTCTACATCACCGCGACGAAGGAACGCAGGAAAGCCATCACGGCACAGTGGGAGGCCATGTGGGCAGACGCGAAGTCCGATTTCCATCGCAGTGTGGCCGTCAAGGCCGAGAGCAACGCCAAGGTCGCGCTCGTCGATTCTGACCTGACCCAAGTGGCACGCCTCTACGAAGCCGGCAAGGTCCACGAAGCCCTCGCCTATCTCTCTCGCGCCCTCCTGAAGAATGCCGGTAACTCGCTCCCGCGCATTTGGGCCGCCGGACTGCTCGGCCGCGGCAACCACCGCGTCCCCGAACGTGAGTTTCCCAATGACGGGCCCGTGAAGCTGGCCCGCTTCGGCCCGCAATCCAGCCGCTTCATGACGGTGCAAACTTCTGAACGCACCTCCACCGTCCAGCAATGGCAAGTCGGCAGCGACAAGCCGATTAGCCGGCCGCTTACCTTGCCCTATCGAGCGGCCGAAGTGCTCCTCGGTCCGGCCGACATCATCCTATCAGTGCCCGACCGCGCGCCCCAGCAGTGGCTCGGCAAGCCACCCGCCGACGCCGCCTCCCTCTGGATGGCCAGCGGCGGCAGGTGGAAAGAGTTTCCCCTCGGCGACTTCCGGCCTGACTCTCCGGTGGATGCCGCTTTCTCGCCAGCCTTCCGCCACGTGGTCACTCTTGCCGGCGGCGACCTTCGCGTTTGGGTCGCTGCGGCCAAGCAACCGAATCCCAATCCGCCCACGCTCCATCTCGAGGGCCGACCCATCGAATCGTTCTCCCTCAGCCGTACCGGCGCGCTCGTGCTCCCCCACACCGCGAAAGATGTTTCCGTCTGGAATTGGTCCACCGCTGAGGCGCCCCGTTCGATCCCCGGCTCATTTGCTCACAGCGACTTCAGTTGGGATGGCACCCGCCTCATTACCGTCTCGAGCAACAAGATCAGCTTGTAAGACTTGTCGAAGCCCGAACTCGCCAGCCCCGCTCAATTCACCGTGCCCGATTCACCCGTCCAAACCTGGATGACCCGTAACGGCCTACTGGTCACCGAGGGGAGTAATCGCGAGTGCAGCACCTGGGCCATCAACGGGCCCAACCTACGTCTGATCACCAGCCACGAAGAGCGCGCCTCCGGCTCGCGGCGCAGCGCCGATGGCTCGCGGCGCAGCGCCGATGGCTTGCGGCTGCTCACCTGGGACAAGTAGATGGTGAATGTCTGGGACCTGCGCTCCGCCGAGCAGATCGCGCAAATGCAGCACGGCGGCCGCGTCAACGATGCCGACTTCAGCCCCGACGGGCAGAAGGTGATCGCCGGCTCTGACGATCGCATGGCGCTCCTGTGGAACGTGGGCATCGCTCAGCCGCACTCGATTCGCCTGCCCCAAAACGGTGGAATTCTGGACGTGGCCATCGGCAGCCAGGGTGAGTTGGCGGTGACGGGCTATTGTGGTGTCACGCTATTGAAGGGACATCCATCATGAAACTCATCTTCAACGGCATCGACTTCGCCACCGGCGACTACGCGATGCCCCCCATGGAACTCGACTCCTTCGTCGAACTCGTCAAACGCCAAGCCGATCCGCCCAACTGGAATGAGCTCAAAAGCCGCAAGCGCCTGCTTGAAGGCAAGGACTTCGCCCCCATCGAAGGCGTCGATCCGAAGAAGCTGGAAGAAGCCGGATGGGGCGTCATCTTCCCGCACAATATTGACGCGGCCATCGTCGCCGCCTTGAAGCCCTTGCTCGACCTGCGCAAAGGCCAGGCGTCGAAGATCAAGGAAAATCGCTACCGCGAGTACAACGGAGGCATTCGCGGCTTCCAAGCTCCCAACGACACCAAGAACGATTGGCTCTCCCGCAACAAAGCCGATGGCGGTGGGGCCGTCGACCCTGACCAGATGCCCTACTACCTCATGATTGTGGGCTCGCCGGTCGACATCCCTTTCACCTTTCAGTACCAGCTCGATGTCCAGTTCGCCGTCGGTCGCCTGCACTTTGACGCCGTGGAAGACTACGCCCTCTACGCCCAAGCCGTCGTCGCCGCCGAAACCGGCGGGCTCGCCGTGGCCAAACGCGCCGTCTTCTTCGGCGTCTCCGTCGACAACGATCCCGCTACGATGCTTAGTTCCAGCGAACTCACCGTCCCGCTGGCCGAACAGATGCAGGCCGACCAGCCAGGCTGGATTGTCGAGACCATCATCGGCGACGACGCCAACAAAGCCCGCCTCGCCCGCCTGATGGGCGGCGACGACACGCCCGCCCTGCTCTTCACCGCCAGCCACGGCATGCAAGTGGCCAAGGACGATCCTTCTCAGCTCAAAAACATGGGTGCCTTGCTTTGCGCCGAATGGCCCGGGCCGGGCATGAGCCCCAAGCCGATGCCCGAAAAGTTCTATTTCGGCGGCGCGGACATCCCGGCCAAAGCCAACCTCGCCGGCCTGATCGCTTTCAACTTCGCCTGCTTCGGCGGCGGCACGCCCACCCACGACGACTTCGTCGGCGAAGGCGCCAAGGAGCCCAAGCAACTGGCTACCCAACCCTTTGTTGCCCACCTGCCCCAGCGCCTTCTCCGCGGCGGCGCCCTGGCTTCCGTCGGCCACGTCGACCGTGCCTGGGCCTACGCCTTCAAGAGCGAAAGCGGCAGTTCGCAAGTGCGCATTTTCAAAAGCACCATGAAGCGCCTGATGGAAGGCCACCCCATTGGCTCAGCCCTCGAGTACTTCAACAATCGCTACGCCGAGCTCGGTTCCGACGTGGCCCAACAGATACGCGCCGCCCGCTTCGGCACCGCGCCCGATCCTTTCGACCTCTCCTACCGCTGGCTCATCACGCAGGATGCCCGCAATTACGCCGTGATGGGCGACCCCGCCGTGCGCCTCTTCGTCATCGATGATTCGAGCCAGGTGAAGCGGCTTGTTCCGCAGTCGATCGCGTTCGCTGCCCCCGTGCCTGCCCTCGCGCTCGTCGCACCGGTTGCCGCCAACACGCTCGAAGTTACCACCTACACCACCACCGACGTGGCGGGTGTCAAGCTGTCGAGCGAAGCCGTTGCCGGCGCCACGCTCCAAGCCATCACCCGCATTGACGCCAACGGCAACATGATCAATGTCCTGATGGAGAAGCTGGACGAAACCGTTGCGCGCTTCCACGCCGACCTCGTCGCGGTCGCCATCGACCGCCAGCGGCACTAAACCGCCGTATGCTGGTAGCAGCATGCGCGCCTCCCTGATTCTGCTGTTCGCTCTCTGCCTCGCCTCGCCCGCGCAATATCGCCAAGGGCCCTCTGGAGCCCCCGGCAGCGATCTCGACATTCTGCAGACCGCCGTCGCGACCTTCGACGGCACGCTGCGGTCGCTCGACAAGAAGCACGTGCTGCTTGAATTGGGTGAGGACCAAACCGTCTCCATCGAGATCACCAAGAAGACGCTCTACTGGCGCGGCACCAAGTCCGTCGCCGCCCGCGACATCGGCGCTGGCACAGTAGTGACGGTGGAAGCCAGGAAGCTCGGTAATCAATTGGTAGCCGTCGCTGTGCGCATCCGCGAACCACAGCCGGACGCCCCGCGCTAAGCTGAAAGGCGAAAGGATTTTTCCTCCTATGCAAGAACGAGACAATACTTCCGGCGTCCTGTGGTTTGTCGCCGGGGTCGCCATCGGCAGCACCATTGCCCTGCTTTATGCTCCCGCTTCGGGCCAACATACGCGCCGCAACATCGTGCACCAGGCCCGCACCAGCCGCGAGAACCTCGAAGCCCAAGGCCGCGAGATGATGGAAAAAGGGCGCGACCTCTACGACCGCGGCCGCGAGATCGCCGACGAAGCCGCTGACCTGTTCGACCGTGGCCGCAGTTTGCTCAAGAGCTAACGCGGCAGGATCCCCGTCTTCTCGACCGTCAGCTTGCTGCCTTCGAGTCGCAGCTTGGCCTGCAAGTTGCCGGAGGGTGACAGCGGTAGGTGGCCCTCCATGGCGACTAAGTCCAGTTGCGGAGTCGCCCCTCTGGTCGTGCCTTCGGGCAAGCGTAAATCGCGCTCCCAGGAGTCAGTATCGAGCCGGCGCAATTTCTGCTCTTTTACCAGGAAGTAACTGTCGAGGTGTACTTTGCTCGCGCAGATACAGGGTGCCGGTAAGTACCAGACGGTGCCCATCGGCGTCTGTAACTTGCGCGGCGCTTGCACTTGGCCCTGATCTTGAAAGACAAAGTGTTCCAGCGTCGCGAGATTCTTGCCCGTGGGCACTCGCCACACGCCGGCATAAAGCGCGGCCGTGCGGCGGGCCGCGTCAGCCGCTTTGCCCATCCATTCCTTGGGATAGCAAAGCTGGGTGTAGTAATCGTTCCCGCCAAGCCGCGCGAAACGTTCGAAGCGGACCGTGCCCCATGTGATCCGATACGACGTAACATCGGAGCGCAGGCGCGGGCTCACCACGCATTGACGCCGCAGCCGCGCGATATTCGCGGTTTCTTGCGCACTCAGGGCTCCCGCCAGCATGAGAAGTGCTAAGCTGAGGCACCTCATGCGGCGCTGTAGTGTTTCTGATGATAGGCGCCGATCTTGCCGTCCACGTCGAATAAGTGGGCTAGCAAGGCGGCGCGGATCCACATGCCGTTGCGGGCCTGCCGGAAATACATGGCTCTTGGATCGTTGTCGATTTCAAAGGGAATTTCCTGATTCCGGGGAAACGGATGCAAGATGGGGCAATACTCTTTCATTTTTCCGAGTAAGTCCGGATGCAGCGTAAACTGCGCGGCGTCGAAGGTCTCAAAGAACTGGCGCTCGGCATCGGTGTCATGCTCATGCTGAATACGGGTCATATAGAGCATGTCTAATTGGTCGATTACCTGGGGTAAAGAATGCGAGTGCTCAATGTGCACTCCGGCCTCTTCAAGGCGGCTCAACATATCCGGATAGGGCGCCAGCTTATGGTAGTCCGGATAGATGAAATGGAATTTCACGTTTTCCCAGAGCGCGAGCAACGTGGTGAGTGAGCGGACGGTGCGGCCACGGCCAACGTCGCCGCAGAAGCCGTAAGTCTTATTGGCCAGGCCTTTATTCAGCTCCGGATACTTCCGGCGGAGTAAGTCGAAACGCGGTTGGCGCGGGTTATCTTTCTTGGCGGCGAACTCAAACGTGCGCTGGATGGTGTAGATATCGAGCAATGCCTGCGTAGGGTGCTCATCGGCGCCGGATCCGGCGTTCACCACCGGCACGCTGCGGCGGCCCTGCGAATCGAGCTCCTTCATCAGATAAGCACAGCTCTCGGCAAACTTGGCCATGTTGGAGCGCATAATCACCACGTCGAAGTAGGAGGAGAACATGCGCATCGAATCCAGCGGGCTTTCGCCTTTAAACTCGCTCGACGTCGTGGGGTCGCGGATTTCGTTGCAGGTCATGCCCAGGATCTGGCAAGCGGCCATGAACGAAAGAAACGTCCGCGTGGAGGCCTGGGTGAAGTACAGCATGGCGCGCTTATGGGAGAGCAGCCCGGTAAGGAAGTCCTGCCCCTGGCGATGGCGCGAAATCTCCCGGATCATGCTGGCCGTGGTGCAGAGATGATCGAGCATTTCCCGATCGAATTGCTGCGCGAAAATGACGTGGGTCAACCGTTCCTGACGTTGGAAGTCGGCGGCTTTAGCGAGGACGGGGCGGCTGATGAGCGAGGCGTACTGTTCTGAGAAGTCAAGCGAGCTGGTCACTAGATTCCATTGTATCGGCTGGGTCGGCATTAAGCTAGAAGGGCATGTGGCCAACTCTCCGCGATCAATTTTCGACGACCTTCCTGTGTGTCTTCCTGGCCGGCTTTCTGCCCTGGACGATGAGCTGGCAGTATCTCGATGTGCCGATTCTCGCGGTGCAAATGTTGATGTCGCTGCTGCTCTTGGGCCCGGTGGCGGCTGAGTTCGGCGTGGCACGCGCCACGCGCTACGGCGTGGTGTTTGGGCTGGGCCTGCTGGCCATTGGGCTCGGGGTGTTCAGCATCCACCAGACTGTACCGGTGCCGCCGTGGGGCCTATTTACTGGCCTTTCGCTCCTGCTGTCGACGGCCAGCTTCTTCGTCGGTGTCGTGGGCGTAGTGGCCGTGCATCGGGTGAAGATGGCAGCCTGGGTGCTGCTCGTCGGCAGTTATTGGCTGCTGGGGCGCGTCTCAGCCAATGAGACGCCGCTGCTGTTTGGGCTGTCCGGAGCGCTGGCCGCGGCGGGCTGGTGGCTGCTTCGGCGTAGAATTTGAAGCATGCCCTTTCCTGTTGACCGGTTGCGGCGGCTGCGCGCCACGGAGTCCTTACGGCGTCTGGTGCGCGAGACGCATCTCGAGCCCAGCCAAAACATTTTGCCGCTTTTTGTCGTGCCGGGCGAAGGCATCCGGAAGCCGATCGGTTCGATGCCCGGCGTGGCCCAAACGTCCATCGATGAGACCGTACGCGATTGCGAAGAGGCACTCGCCTTGGGTATTGGGGGCGTGATGCTTTTTGGCATTCCCGCGCACAAGGACGAACTCGCGTCGGGCGGATATGACGACCATGGCATCGTGCAGGAGGCCATCCGCGCCATCAAGCGCGCCACCCCCGGCTTGATGGTGGTGACGGACGTTTGCAACTGCGAGTACACCTCGCATGGACACTGCGGCAAGATTGTGGAGACCGCACACGGGCCGGACGTCGACAACGACACGACCCTCGAATGGCTGGCTGCCGCAGCCTTGTCCCACGCCCGCGCCGGCGCCGACATGGTGGCGCCTTCAGACATGATGGATGGCCGGGTGGGTAAGATCCGCGCCACGCTCGATGCGGCCGGATTTGGCGAAGTGCCGATCATGTCCTACGCGGCGAAGTTTGCCTCGGCTTACTTCGGGCCGTTTCGCGAAGCGGCCGAGTCCGCGCCCCAGTTTGGTGACCGGCGCAGTTACCAGATGGATCCGGCGAATGGCCGCGAAGCCTTGCGCGAAATGGAACTCGACGTGGCCGAAGGCGCCGATATTCTAATGGTGAAGCCGGCCGGTGCTTACTTAGATATTATCCGCGCCGCGGCCGAGCGCTTCCCGCATCCGATTGCCGCTTACCAGGTAAGTGGGGAATATAGTCAGATTCATGCAGCCGCGCGGCTGGGTTGGATGGATCTCGAGCGAACGATGCTCGAAAGCCTGATCGCCATTCGCCGTGCCGGGGCGAGTATTGTGATGACTTACTTCGCCAAGGACGTTGCCCGCTTACTCGGATGAACGACTTACGCTTTGAGTGCCAACCCGATTGCGCCAAGTGCTGCGAAGTTTCGGGCTACGTCTATCTCGCCGAAGAAGATGTTACCCGGATTGCGGCTTACTTAGGACAGACGCAAGCGGCTTTTGAAGCTGAGTATATCTACCGCACGAAGCATTCGCGGCGGTTGCGTAAGCCAGGCCGAGGCAAGCAGTGTGTCTTTCTCGAAGCTAAGAAATGCCGGATCCACGCCGTGAAGCCGGTGCAATGCCGGTTATTTCCGTTTTGGCCCGAACTGGTGGAATCGCGCCAGGAATGGAAGAAAGCCGGCGAGTCGTGCCCCGGGATTGGGCAAGGTCCGCTGATTCAGATTGCGACGGCGGTGCAGGTGGCGGATGAGATGCGGCGGGCTTATCCGGATACTTACGAATCACCCCACAGTTGACGCAATGGGCTAGGGCTAAATCGAAAGCTCGTTCGCTAAGTGATTCGCGGTCCAGGGAGCGAGTAAGATCCCGTTGCGGTAGTGGCCATAGGCGAGCCACACCGGCTCTTCTCCGTAGCGTTCGGTGTAAATGCGGCCGGTTGCCGTGCTGGGCCGAAGGCCGGTCCACACGTCGGTGGGCTCAAGCGCGGCGAGTGGGGGCCACAGCCGGCCGGCACGGTCGCGTAAGTCAGCCACTAAGTCCGCGTCAATTCCGCGGCTGTAGCCGATGGTTTGTTCCGTCGATCCGGCAATGGTGTAGCCATTCGAGCGTTGCAAAATATAGGTGTGGCGGTCGCGGAGAATGGGGCCTAACTTCGGCGCGCCGCGATACCCGAGTAAGTAGCCCTTCACGGGAACGGTGGCCGGTAACAACTGCCCATTTACCGAAATATTGCCGCTCCAGGCGCCGGCCGAGATCACCGCGACTTCGGCCTCAACGCCGTCGGCGGTGATCCGGCCATTCATCGCCTCAACGGTCGTGATGGCCCGGTACTCCAGGATTTGCACCGGATACCGGCCCAGGGCGCGCCGCAGCGCAGCGGCGAGGTGGCGAGGGTCGACGATGGCTTCGTGGGGAAACGTACGGTCTCCTTCGGTGGCCCCGCAGGCCAGGTAATCGATCGCGCAACCGGACTCGCCTTCCAGCTCAGCCACAAAGCCCGGGTAGAGCTCCAGACTATGGCGGGCGCGTTCGGCCCACAGGGCATCTGGGAAGCGCTCGCCGTCGGGCGACAACATGCCGGCGCCGGCGTGGCTGGCTTCGCCGCAAAACCGGTCGGAGTCGGCGAGGGTGATGGTGTGGCCACGCTGGGCTAAGCGCCAAGCCAGGGAAGCGCCGATGAGTCCGGCGCCGACAATCAAACAATGCACCCTTCCAGAATAGCGATCCGGCGTTAGAATAACGAACAGTGCATCGCTATCTGCTATACAACGACGGGGTCCGGGAGACCACGGAAAAGTTCCTCTCCCCGGGCCAGGTGGGCTTGCTGAACGGGTGGGGCGTTTTCTCCACCTTGCGAGTGAAAGAGGGCGTGCTGTTCGCCTGGGAACGTCACTACGCGCGGATGCAGCGTGACGCCGAAATGCTGCACGTCCCTTTCCCGGACGCCGCCTATCTGGAAAGCCGGCTCCGCCAATTGATCGAAGCGAACCAAGCCTGGGATTCCACTTTGCGCATCGCCGTCGTCCGCAACCAAGGGGGCGTTTTCGATGCGCCCAATCTGGACCGCGACTTCGACTTGATCGCCTTCACTAAGCCCCTCGCGAACTGGGGTGGGAGCGTCCGGCTCGGATTGGTGCCGCAAGCCCGGCACGCCGCGAACGTCTTTCGGGGTACTAAAATGCTCTCCTGGTGCTTCAATCTCACTTGGAACGAATCTGCTAGGCAGCACCACCTCGACGAGGTGGTGCTACTGAACGAGCGCGGCGAGGTTGCCGAGCTCACCTCCGCCAATATTTTCGTGGTGCGAGGCGACAAAATCCTGACGCCTCCCCTCGATTCGGGGTGCCTGCCAGGCATTACGCGAGCATTGATTCTGGAAGAACTCGACATTCCGGGGTATCGGACCGGGGAAGCGGTGCTGACGCCAGCCGATTTGGAGGCGGCCGACGAGGTCTTCGTCACCTCTTCCACCCGCGACACACTGCCCGTAGCCGCAATTGAGGGGCTAACCCTGCGCTTTGTTTCTGCCGATCAATGTGTGGCCCGGCTAGCCGTACAACAAAGGTTCGACTGGTACTTAGAGGCATATATTGCCCACAGAAAAGACTTGTAACATCGGCTGCCTTGCATGTTAAGATCGTAGGATGGGGCACTACCCCTTAGCTGTCATTCCATGCCCCTAACTTGTCCGAAGTGCGAAGGCAAGCGGCCTCGCCTCTCTAAAATCCGTGGTCTCAAGGAGCGGCTCTTGAGTGCTTTTGGGACCTATCCGGTTCGCTGCGAGGACTGCGGGAATCGCTTTTATGACAGTGTTTTGCGGCTGACGGACGCGATCTTCGCCCGTTGCCCGAAGTGCTACCGCATGGATTTGTCGACTTGGGAGTTGAAGTACTACAGCCCTACCCGGTGGTCCGTGATTAAGCTTGGTATGGGCGGCCGGCGGCTGCGCTGCGAAGCTTGCCGGTGCAATTTCGTCAGCTTCCGGCTGACCAAAGAACGTTCCACCTTCCGGTCCACCAAGCCAGGCCAATCCAACGGCAGCTTGAATGGCATTGACCACAATGGAATATCCTACGAAGTGAATCCGGACGGAACTCGAAGTAACCTGGATTCCACCGACCGCATCGAAGTGGCATGATTCCTTTCATTTGGCTCTTCGCGCTCTTGGCCTTCGGCCAAGTCGCGCGCCCGCCGGTGAATTCGACCAAACCAACTCCTGCCCATACCGAACCGCTTAATATCGACGCCATTGTCCGCCAGTCACTCCAGCGCGACATGATGAACGCCGCGGCGCTTGACAATTATATATACGAAGCCAACGAGTCCACCACCACCTTCGACGGCGGGGGGCGGCCGACCAAGGTGGAATCGAAAGTCACCGAATACCTTTGGGTGGGCGGCTCCCGGTACAAGCGGCTGACGGAAGAGAATGGCAAGCCGTTGGCCGGTGGGGCGGCCGCGCGGGAACAGCGCAAGCTTGATACCGAATTGGCCAAGCGCCGGCAGGAATCGCCTTCCGATCGCACCAAACGGCTGGCGGAGGAGGACAAACGGCGGTCCGAATCTCGCCAGACCCGGGATGAAGTCGTGAAGGCCTTCAATTTTCGGCTTCTCGGGGAAGAGTCCGTCGCCGGTGCCAAGTGTTGGAAAGTATTGGCTGAACCTAAGCCCTACTACCAAGGCAAAACCCGCATCAGCCGCTTTTTTCCCAAGATGCGCGGCACCATCTGGGTGAATCAACAGGGCTATCAATGGCTGCGGGTAGAAGCCGAGACCCTGGACGCAATCACCTTTGGCGGCTTTCTGGCCAAGCTCGACAAAGGGGCAGTCTTTCGCCTGGAGCAGATGCGCATCAGCGATGACATCTGGGCCTTGCGCCTACTGAGCACCCGGGTCACCGCGCGGGCGCTCATGATGCGTTTCAACCAGGGGCAGCAGATCGACTTCCGGAACTACCGCAAGTTCAGTGCCGACTCCCGGTTGCTGGACGCGGGCACGCCCAGCCACTAACATGCTGGCCGCCAATCTCAGGAACTACGGGCCTAACCTGTTAGTGATCTGGGGCTTAGTCGCCTTCTATCGCTACGGGATTTTCTACCCGCTCTGGCTGGCACCGGCCACACATCTGGCGTTGCTGGCCGGTGCCCTGGGCTATACGCTTTTCGGGCTGGTCCGCTATGTCTTTATTCCCCCAGACGTGCCGCAAGAGAGTAACGGGCGGCTGGCCTGGCGGGCGATCCGCCATTGGGTGACGCACCGGAATTTGCCGCCGCCACCGGCCGGGCGCGCCCAGCATCCAGCCACCACCGCGCTGCTATTTCTCGGCGTGAAGGCCGTGTTCATCCCGGCCATGGTGAACTTCTGCTTCTCGAATCTGAGCGATGTGGCGCGCTATTGGGATGCGACCGACATCGAACTATTGGATGCCGGGATGCTGGCCGGGCCCATATTCCGGCTGATTCTGGCCCTCTTTTTTCTCGTCGATACGCTCTACTTCACCTTTGGCTACTTTGTTGATTCCACGCGGCTAGGGACCCAGGTGCGTTCCGTGGAGCCGACGATTCTCGGTTGGGGCGTGGCTTTGATCTGTTATCCGCCGCTCAATGGGTTGCTGGCCCGTCTGGGCGTCGGCTGGTATAGCGACGAGAATCATCACTTTTCATCGCCCGAGTTGGACTTGGCGATGCGCGGCGTCCTGATCGCTTTGTTTGCGATCTATCTCGGGGCGACGCTGGCGCTGGGCTCGCGCTGTTCGAATCTTACCAATCGGGGGGTAGTCAGCCGAGGCCCGTACGCGTGGATTCGGCACCCCGCCTACGCAACCAAGGTGCTGGGATGGTGGATTCTGATGCTGCCGGTGGTGAGCCCGGCGGCGGTGGTGAGCGTGTTTTTATGGTCCACCATTTATTACCTTCGGGCCCTTACCGAGGAGCATCACCTGAGTCGCGAGCCCGAATATCAGGCCTACCGCTTGGCCGTAAAACACCGTTTCGTGCCCGGTGTGTGGTGATGCCGAGATCTCGTCACGGCTTAAGTAATTGATTTCATTGAAAGTGACACACCCATGTCCCTACTTGACCCACCACTCACCCTGTTGTAACCTGAAGAGTCGCCGATGTAATACTAGAACCAAATTTTGTAGGAATAAGCGATTTGCAATTTTTCAAGCTTTTCACTAAGGTCGTCCGGCCCGCGGCACTGCTTCTCTCTTCGGGAATAGCTTTTGCCCAGAGCCCGGACGTGATCGCCCGCATCGCGGGCGACGACAACGCCTCAATTACCGTATCGACGGGTAGCAGTACCTTAACGTCGACCGACCCCCGCTTCGAAAAGGCCCAAGAGCTCTTCGCCAGCGGTAAGACCTTGTTCCAACAGGGGAAGAAGGAACAGGCCCGGCGTGAGTTCGATCAAGCGATCGATCTCCTGCTCGCTGCCACGGAAAAGGCTCCCGATCGGGCCCGGCTTGAGAAGAAGCTTGAGGACCTGATTGACCGTATCTACCGCTTCGACCTGGAAATGGGCGCGGGCGAACTCGAACAGACGGTGTTCGAGAAGTCGCCGCTCGACGAAATCCGCGAGATCTCGCTGCCGGTGGACCCGCGACTCAAGACCAAGGTCACCGAAGATCTCAAGCTTTCGCAATCGCAGTTGCCGCTGGTGCTCAATGACGCGGTGCTCAGCTTCATCAACTACTTCACTTCCGAGCGCGGTCGCCGCACCTTGATCTACGGCTTCAAGCGCGCCGGCCGCTACAAGCCGATGATCTCGAAGATCCTGGCCGAAGAGGGTGTGCCGCAGGAATTGATTTACTTGGCGCAGGCGGAAAGCGGATTCTCCCCCCGCGCAGTTTCCTACATGGCCGCGGCGGGAATGTGGCAGTTTATTACTTTTCGTGGCCAGGAGTATGGCCTGAAGCAGTCGCAGTGGCACGATGACCGGCTGGATCCGGAGAAGGCCACGCGCGCGGCAGCCCGCCATTTGAAAGACCTTTACACCCAACTCGGCGATTGGCATCTGGCCTTGGCCGCTTACAACTGCGGCCCCATGTGCGTCGACAGCGCCGTGCGCCGCACCGGTTATGCCGACTATTGGCAGCTTCGCTCACGCAACGCGCTGCCGCGAGAGACGGCTAACTACGTGCCGATCATTCTCGCCATGACGATCATCGCCAAGAATCCCAAGATCTACGGGATCGACAAGTTGGAAGTGGATGAGCCGGTGGAAACGGAAGCCGTGGCCGTCGATGCGAATACAGGCCTGCAATTGATCGCCGATGCCACCGAAACCCCCCTGGCGACCATTAAAGAACTCAATCCGACCTTTATCCACAACGTGATTCCGGCGGGGCTCGAAGTGAAAGTGCCGCTGGGTACCGCGACGGGCGTGGGTGGCTGGCTATCGAAGGTGCCGGCCGACAAGCGCCTGCTTTGGCGGTTGCACAAGCTGCAAGCCGGCGAGACGCTCGAATCAGTCAGCCGGACCTATCGGAGTTCCACCAGCTTAATCGGCCAAGCCAACGCTGGCTTGACCGCGGATGACGCCACCCAGGGTCAAGTGGTAGTTGTCCCGGTGGTGCCGGAAGTGCCCCGCGTCGCGGCTCGCTTCTATTGGGCGCGCGGCAAGCGGGTTCCGGCAGTTTACTACGGTGCCCGGTCCGGCAATGCCAAACCGGCCCTAGCGAAGGGTAAGGGTCCGGTGAAGGCGGTGGCTCCCGCGGTTGGTGCGCGGAAGCCGGCGGTTACCATCCGGATCGTCGCGCTTGACACTCGGCGACGTTAGTTCTTTTCCCCAGAACATCAGAACACAAAAAAGGCGGCCTTTCGAGGCCGCCCTTTTCGCTTTAGGCGAAGACGGACAAGTCCATCACCGGCCTGCCCAACATCGACGAAATGTTGGCGGCGGTCATCCGCAGGTCTCTGGCAGCCGACGGCAGATGGAACCCGACCCTTTCGCCCTGCACCGTCACTTCGAGGAGCGGGTATTCGTAGGAGATGCCAGGGACGGAGATATTGGCGGACGTGACCCGGGCATTGAAACTGGCAGGGTCGTAACCGAGCTTGGTAAGAAAAGCGTTCAGGCTTTCCACCGGAGTGGGGGGCGGCGTGGGCGGAGGACCCTGGCCATTGTCCGTCGCTTCCAGCGGAATCGATCGTCCCGTACCCGGTACGTTGCGGACGGGGGCCGGAGGCGCCGTGTGCGATCCGCCCCGCACTGACGAGTTTTCGTCGGATGACAAGACTCTGACGGCGGAACTCGCCCTCGGCGCGGAGACGGCGGGCGCGACGGGCGGGGCCGGTGCCGCCGTCATCATCATGTCAAAAAAAGCACCTCGGGAAGGCGCGGAACTAGCCGAGGACAAAGGGTTCTGCCGCTCGCTCGCGGACTGCTGAGTCAATTCGCGGCCAGGCCGACTGGAAAGGGGCGTTCGGGGCGCGCCTTCAAAATTACGCAAGTGCATTCGCTTGCCTCCGGTCAATTCCTCAGCAGGCAAAGGGCCAAACTTACTTCTTCGCGGCCGCCGGACCTTCAATCGCCACCTGGAACGGAATGATCTTCGTGAACACTTCGATTTCCACCACCACGGTCCGCGGCGTGAACTTCGCCCCCGGCTTCATTTTCACCACCAGCTTGCCCGATGACCTCGCGGGAATCTGCGCCGGCACGAACTCGGCATCCACGTCCGGGTCGCGCACCGAACGAATTGTGGGCACTAGGTAACCGTCCAGCTTATTTTGGAACGTCCGCTCAAGCCTTGGGGCGGCCGAGGTTAATACCGGCCGCTCCATGTCCTCACCGAAACCGAAGGCTGAGAGCACTTGGGCGATCGGGGGATTGCTAATCCGTTCCTCGATCTCCTTCTTCTGCTTCTCGGACACTTCCACCTGCTCCTTGGTAAGGGCACCGCAGCCCATCGGGGTCGCGACACAATTGCGGTCCGGCAGGTACCACATCCACGTGCCGTCCATCACCTTCCAGTAGCTTTGCATCGGGACCTTCATGCGCATCACGCCGCCCATGGCCACCATGCGGTCCTGCTCCGCCAGGGCAAGGACGGTGGCTTTGGTAAAATTCTCGGTGTATTGGATTTCGGTAACCTGACAGCTGAAATAGGCGGGCTTCGGCGCGGCATAATAACGGTCCTTCGACTCCTCAGCGACGAATTGGTCCGACTGGCGCCATTTCTTGTCGACGTAAGTCTGGTAGAACTTCGAGACGCGCTCGCGCAGGGCCGTGTCGGTAGCCGGGGGCGCTTTCCGGAAAACTTCCACCGCGGTTTGGGGGGAAGCCATCCGGGCTAGCATCAGGAGGGTAAGCAGGGTGCGCATATTTCTAAGGATTATGACGTGCGGCGAGGCGAAATAGTTGTCGCCATGTGCAGAATCAACAGGGTTACGAACGATGCTGGGCGCGCTCCAGACGATCCCGAATCGCCTCCCACTCCCTGGTGGTGGGTGGTGCGGTGACGGCGATCCAGTCCCAGCCTTCCTCGTCAGCCGCATGCAGGGTGGCGTAAATCTGCTGGGCGAAGCTCTCCGGGTCCGACGGTAGTTCCAGCCGTCGGCCAAAACCGTGGGGCGTGGCATCGCCCGGCGAGAGTAGATGGAACGGCGTGCGAGGGCTATAGTGTTGCGGATGCAGGCCTGGCGAGGCGTGCGGGCCTTCAGCGTCCTCGCCCGCCAGAATCCTGCCACCCAGGGCCGCTTCGAGCTCGGCGTGCGAGATCATCCCCGGCCGGAGCAGCGTTGGCGGCCCCGCCAAGCTCAGCACCGTGGACTCGATCCCCACCTCGGACGAGCCACCTTCGAGCACCAGGTCGGCGAGCCCCTCCGGGATATGGCTCGCCTGGGTCGGCGACACTCCCATAAACGGATTGGCGCTGGGCGCCGCAATCGGCACCCCCGCCGCTCGCAACAGAGCCAACGCGACCGGATGCCGCGGCACGCGCAGACCCACCGTCGGCAAGCCAGCTGTCACCCGCGCCGGAATCTCCGTCGATTTTGGCAGCACCAAGGTCAGCGGCCCGGGCCAGAATCGCGCGGCTAAGCGTTCTGCCGCCTCCGGCCAATCGATAGTCAGACGGCGCGCCATCGCGGTGTCGGTGCAATGTACAATCAGCGGCGAACTGGCCGGCCGGCCCTTCCGGACGAAGATCTGCTCCACCGCGCCTTCGTTGAGCGCGTCCGCCCCCAGTCCATAAACGGTCTCCGTCGGAAAGGCCACTAGTCCGCCTTGGCGGATGATCTTGGCCGCGGCTTCGATCTGCGCGTTCAGTCTTCGACGTCCTTGTCGTCGCCGGCGAGCTTGCCGGTCTTCTTCCAGACCAGAAAAGAGTGAATGAAGGCGTCAAGGTCGCCGTCCAGGATCTTATCGGTGTCGCTCAAGGCCAGCTTGGTTCGCAAGTCCTTCACCTGACGATAGGGGGCCAGGACGTAGTTGCGGATCTGGCTGCCGAAGTTGATATCGCTTTTGGAGGCTTCGAGCTTCCGCTCTTCCACTCGCCGCTTCTCGAGCTCATGCTCGTAGATGCGGGAACGGAGAATCTTGAGCGCGGTGGCCCGGTTCTTATGCTGCGAACGCTCGTTCTGGCACTGCACGACGATGCCGGTGGGCAAATGCGTAAAACGGACCGCCGATTCGGTCCGGTTGACGTGCTGGCCGCCAGCGCCCGAAGCGCGAAAGACGTCGATTCTGAGGTCGTCGGGCTTAATGTCGATGACGATGTCGTCGTCGATCTGCGGGAAGGCGAATGCCGAGGCGAAGGATGTATGGCGCCGTCCGGCGGCGTCGAAAGGTGAGATCCGCACCAACCGATGGACGCCGATTTCGCTTTGCAAAAGGCCGTACGCGTTCTCCCCGTTCACCTCGAAAGTCACCGATTTGATGCCCGCCCCGTCGCCGGGCTGACGGTCGGTCTCTTCGATCTGGAAGCCATGGCGTTCGGCCCAGCGGTAGTACATGCGGGCCATCATCTCCGCCCAATCCTGGCTTTCAGTGCCGCCGGCGCCCGGATGAATGGTCATGATGGCGCTGGCCGAGGCGTTTTCGCCGCGCAGCAGCATTTCGGTTTCGAGCCGGTCAATATGCTGTGCGAATTTGCGGAGGTCGCGCTGGATATCGTCGACCACGGGCTCGCCTTCGCGCGCAAGTTCGAAAAGCGTATCCAGCTCTTCCGTCATGGCGGACAGGCCAGATTCTAAAGCGATACTTTCTTCCAGGCGCTTGCGCTCCTGCATCACTTTTTGGCTGGCTTCCGGAAGGTTCCAGAAATCGGGCTGCGCGATTTGGACTTCGAGCTCTTCGAAGCGTTTCCGTTTGGCAGCCGGGTCAAAGATAGCCCCGCACAGCGTCGGCTTGCTGGCGGAGCGGTTGATACTCGCGATCGAGTTCTTCGAGGGTCATCGAGCTTTAGTTTAGCAACAGGACCTAACTGCCGTCACCGCCCGCAATGGCGCCAAAGGCTTGCGTCGATTTTTCCACCTGTTCACGCGACAACGCGCCTTCCAGCGCCAGGAGGTCCCGCCGGTTGGCTCGCTCGAAATCCCGCGCCGGCACCTCGGCGTGCTCCCGCGCATCGAAGACTCTCCTCCCGTTGCGGGCGTAAAGGCGCAGCATGTGGGAGAGGCCCTTCTCGGCCAGACCCACCGCGATCTCCTGCGTCAAGCCCGATTCGCGGAAGGCATCCACGGCGCGCGCGAACATCGGTAACGCCGCCTCATGCAGTTGCTCCACGGCCATCGACACGCGCTCTTTGCCGCCGGGGTGCAAACGGGTGAACTTCAGCCCATCGGCTTCCAGCAGGCGAATCACCGGCGCCAGGGCGATCATGTCGCCTTCTCCAGTGAAGCGCGGCTGCTCGTAATGGGGCAGGGGACTCAGCGCCGCCGTCAGCGCCCCCAGCTTCCGCAGGTCTTCGAAATCGGCCAGCCCCAGTTCCTCGTCGCAGAGCACCAGCCGCAGGCCGCGCAGGTCGTAACCACTTTCCACCCACTCGCCCACCATGGGGCGCAGGCTTTTGGCCGGCAGAAAAAGCAGCACCGCCTCGCAGCGCCGCAGCTCTTCCCAATCGGTGGTGTGGAAGCCCGTTCGTAACAAAGTATTTGAGGCACGGCTCGCCAGCCTGAGGCTGGTGGAATATACGGGCCCCACGTTGCGTTTCAATTCTGGCGTCTTTTCCAGCCACAATCCGGTGATCTTTCCGGCCGTCACCAAGCCAATCCGATGGACTCTCTTCATAAAAGACTTCGGCTCCGAATCACTTTTATGCGGTCCCTCAACTGAGCCGCTTTCTCAAACTCGAAATGCTTCGCCGCTTCGCGCATCCGCGTCTCAAGCTCCTCGATCAGAAATTCTGTCTGCTCGGGTGTCATTAAGCTCACCTCATTTGTCTCTTCTTCCAACGGCACCGTATGATAATCTGCCTCCATAATTGCAATTAAATTACCGTCAATCGGCTTAACGATCGACTCCGGAGTAATGCCATTCCTTTCATTGTAATCCTCCTGGATTTTTCTGCGTCGATTCGTTTCGTTTATGGCCCGATTCATACTCTCGGTAAACTTGTCCGCGTACAGGATCGCCCGGCCAAAGACGTTGCGCGCCGCTCGGCCGATGGTTTGAATCAGCGATCCAGTGGACCTCAGAAAACCCTCCTTGTCGGCATCGAGAATCGCCACCAGCGAAACCTCCGGCAGGTCGAGCCCTTCGCGTAGCAGGTTCACGCCGACCAAGGCGTCAAACTCGCCGCGCCGCAGATCTCGCAGAATCTTCACCCGCTCGAGTGTGGTAATTTCAGAATGCATATAGCGGCATTTCACTCCGACTTCCGAATAGTATTCGGATAAATCCTCGGCCATTCTCTTCGTTAGCGTCGTCACCAGCACGCGCTCGTTGCGTTCCGTTCGCTTGCGGATTTCTCCCAATAAATCGTCCACTTGCCCTTTGATCGGGCGGATTTCGACCATCGGGTCGACGAGTCCCGTGGGGCGGATCACTTGCTCAATAAACACCCCGCCCGTCTTGGTGAGTTCGTAGGGCCCGGGCGTCGCCGATACATAGATCGTGGTGTTGACCCGGTTTTCGAACTCCTCGAAAGTCAGCGGCCGGTTGTCGAGCGCGCTCGGCAGCCGGAAGCCGAAGTTCACCAGATTCTGCTTCCGCGCCCGGTCCCCGTTAAACATGCCGCCGATCTGCGGCACCGTGGCATGGCTTTCGTCGAGAAAGATCAGACTGTCCGCGGGTAAATAATCGAGCAGGGTGGGCGGAGCTTCGCCGGGCAAGCGGCCGGAAAGATGCCGCGAGTAATTCTCAATGCCGTGGCAATAGCCAATCTCGCGGATCATCTCGAGGTCGAATTGCGTACGCTGCATCAGCCGCTGGGCTTCGATCAGCTTGCCTTGCTTCACCAACTCGGCATGCCACCACTCGAGCTCGGCCGCGATCGATTCGGCGGCCGTGGTCTTGCGGTCCGGTGTGATCACGTAGTGGCTCTTGGGGTAAATCGGCAGGCGCGTATAGGTTTGGCGGACGGTGCCGATGATCGGGTCAATCTGCGAAAGTGAGTCGATCTCGTCGCCGAAGAGCTCGATGCGGAAGGCATTGTCGTCGTAAGTAGGAAACACTTCGATCACATCGCCGCGCACCCGGAACGTGCCACGCTCGAAGGCCGTATCCGTGCGGGCGTAGAGGATCTCCACCAGCTTCTGCAGGATCGCTTGCCGCGAAATCTTTTGCCCTTTCTCCAGCATCAGCAACATCCCGTAGTAGGCTTCCGGCGACCCCAGCCCGTAAATGCAGGACACGCTGGCGATGATAATGCAATCGCGGCGCTCAAACAACGACCGCGTGGCCGAAAGACGCAGCTTATCCAAGTCCTCGTTCACCGTGGACTCTTTCTCGATGTACGTGTCGCTAGTCGGAATGTAGGCTTCCGGCTGATAGTAATCGTAGTAGCTGACGAAGTACTCAACGGCGTTCGATGGGAAGAAATTCTTGAATTCCTGATAGAGCTGCGCGGCCAAGGTCTTATTGTGGGCCATGATCAACGCCGGGCGGTTGAGCTTCTGGATCGTCTTGGCCATGGAGAACGTCTTGCCGGAGCCGGTGACGCCCAGCAGCACCTGATGCGCCTCGCCATCCATCACGCCGCGCACCATCGCGTCGATCGCCGACGCCTGATCGCCGCGCGGTTCGTAGGTTCCTGCCAGTTGATAGCCCATTCGTACCAGTGTACGGTCCTGGTGCTCCGGTGGCGAGCTGTGGTATCTTTCTTCGCAAGATGACACCTTGCTCAAGACGCCGCTTTCTCCACCAGACTACGATGGCACTTGCCGCTGTTCCCCTGATCGCTTATGCCGGCAAACGCGCCGCCACCGATTGGGTGCCGCTGGGTAACTCCGGCGTAAAGGTGACGCGGCTCGCCTTCGGCACCGGTACCCACGGCGGGCGGGTGCAGCGGGAACTCGGCCAGGATCAGTTCACGCGCCTGGTGCGCCACGCCTACGATAGCGGCATCCGCTTCTTTGAGTCCGCGGACAATTACGATGGCATGCATGAGATGCTCGCCATCGCCCTCAAAGGCATTCCGCGCGATAGCTACCGGCTGATGACGAAGCTGAAGTGGCGCGACACCGATAATCCGCAAGCTACCCTCGATCGTTTTCGTACTGAACTCAATAGCGACTACTTCGATATCGTCCTGATGCACAACGTGCGCACCGCGGGTTGGCCCACCGAACTCGAGCGCTTGCGCGACGGCATGTCGGAGTTGAAGCACAAGAAGGTGCTGATGGCCCATGGCGCTTCGGTGCACGGGCTGTTGCCCCTGCGCTCGTTTCCCGGTACGAAGTGGCTCGACGTGGCCTTGTGCCGCATCAACCACAACGGCGCGCGTATGGATTCTCTAAAAGGTGACTCCACCGGCGCCGAGCGCGGCGACGTCACCGAAGTCACCCAGCGGATTCAGCAGATCCATACCCAAGGCACCGGCGTCATCGGTATGAAGCTGGTGGGCGAGGGGATGTTTAAGGATCCCGCGGAGCGCGAGGCCGCCATCAAGTATGTGACCGGTTTGGGCACCGTCAGCGCGATGACCATGGGCTTTAAGAGCCCGGCGGAAATCGACGAGGCCATTGCCCGCATCAACCGGAACTTAAACGCCTAATAGCTTCTCGAGTTTTTCGAAAGCGTGCTCCAGCCGTTGCGGCTTCGTGAGGACGCCGGCGAATAAGTCGCCCGTACGGTCGAAGCGTTCCATCGCGTTGCGAATATGAAAGTCAGCGGGCGTTAGCGACGCTTTCAATTCTCGCCACTCAAGGGGCGTGGCCACGGTCGCCCCTTTGTGCGCCCGCGGTACATAAGGCGCCGAAATTGTTTTGCCCCGCGCGTTCTGTAAGTAGTCGAAATAGACTTTGCCGGGGTCGCGCTTGCCTACGGCGCGGGGCAGGGTGAATAAGTCCGGCCGTTCGTGCGCCGCCAGCCGCGCCAACACTTCGGCGATGCCCCGCGATTGGTCGTAACTGTAAATGGGTTCGAGCGGCACGTAGATATGCAAGCCGTTGCCGCCCGTGGTCTTGGGGTAGCCCGTAAGTTCCAGCGTATCGAGTTTCCGGCGCATCAGCAGCGCCGCTTCCACAATTTTTGCGTAGGGGCACTCATAAGGATCCAGGTCGATCAGGATAAAGTCCGGATGGTCCAGCGTGGCCAGGCGGCTCATCCAGGGATTCTGGTCGATACAGCCCAGGTTCGAAAGAAAGAGTAAGTCGGCCCGCCCGCCGCCAATGATCTGCTGCCGCTCTTCATGGTGCTCGGCCATTATGGTGGCGGTACGCATCCAATCTGGGAAGCCCTCGGCCGCGTTCTTCTGGAAGAATCCAGGCTGGGCGATCCCATCGGGATAGCGACGCAACGAAAGCGGCCGATCCGCTAAGTGCGGTAAGAGTAAGTCGGCGACCGCGGCGTAGTAATTGATGAATTCGCGCTTCGTCACCGCGTCATCCGGGTAATAGACCTTGCCCAGGCTGGTGAATTTTA
>Ga0105049_10002458_pt1 | contig 21963 bp, 16 predicted proteins | sample MAT06_FD_78087 | JGI IMG/M metagenome (GOLD analysis project Ga0105049, IMG submission 78087) | Freshwater microbial communities from Lake Fryxell liftoff mats and glacier meltwater in Antarctica - MAT-06 | ecosystem: Environmental > Aquatic > Freshwater > Ice > Liftoff microbial mat | place...
ACAGATTATCTCGGTCGTAAAACACAGCATCAGATTTCTTCCTTTAATACGGGGGAGTAATGTCTGAAGCATATTTCAGAAAATCCGGATATAATAATACTGGATTACTATCTGAATACCGAATTTAGGGATGCTGCAAACGGGCTGGAAATTCTCAAGTTGATATGGAAGAATAATTCAGGTATTCACGTTATCATGCTCTCAAGCCAGGAACGGTATGCTATAGCGTTATAGACGATTCAAAAAGGAGCAGAGCAATATGTTGTGAAAGATGGAGATGCATTTGAAAAGATTTTAGCTATAATTAATGATATAGTAATTGAGATGGACGAGTTGCACACGTTTAAAAAATCATTCCTTCCTCGCAACCTTTACCTTTTCAAGTTCATTTTCCATAAGCTTAAACATAGCAGGATTTTTCTCCTTGATTATTATTAACTCAACTGGTATTTTTTCGGGAGGTTCTACGTTATCAAAATAAAAATACCAAAAGCTGCTCATTTGCACGCTGTCACGTTTGGCAAGGGTTTCAATAAATCCTGACACGTCGGAAGTCATCTTTTCTTCTAGTCCGTGACTAAAATAATTGACGCCGTCGCCGAACCATTTCCCGCCCAGGCTTATGTCAATTATCTTATCATAAAAAGTGATTTTTCCAATTTCTTTTAAATTGAAGAATGCTTCTATATAAATATTGGATTCTTCGTATAAGGGGCCCGCTTTAAATTCACTACTGATGGATTGATCTTGTTCTGCATAACCGAATAGTGAATTAAATTCATCAAATGACCCTGGGAATTGTTCGAAGTACTCTTTTTCGTCGTTGGCAGAATGGGGCCGGGAAACCTTCAGATAACTTTGCTTAATCGCCGAGGCTTTGCCAGCCAGATCCTTTGGTTTCGTCTGGTGTACTTCCTTTCGTTCGGCCACAACATTGCTAACAGTATCTTTCTGTCCGGAACATGCACTTCCCGACGATAATATAGTTCCCCACAAAAGGCACTTCAGGATTTTGCGCACTAGGCAATCATTATATCCTGGATCTTTATTGTTGCGCCGCTGAAGCCCGTACTTTCGAAAAACGAAAGGATCTCATTAAGTTTTACGGCACTGCCGCCCACGAAGTTCTGACCTATAGTAGTGCCAGGCAAAAGGCATCCAAGCGTGTCTTTAGGATAATTTCCTACGTGGATCAGAATCGCTCTGCTTGGGGGAACGCTGTCGTTAAAAAGTCTTAATCCTTTCTTTGCACCTGTGTTCTTAATTAGCTTGTAAGTGCCTGCAGGTATTCGCCTGTCAAGGTGTGCAATTGATGTTGAAGGGCCCGCAGGTTCGATCATGTAACCTTTGATATCCGTGCCCGTGATAAAAAACATTCCGGTAGTTGACTGGGTTGTTTCCTTTGTCCGCTGATAGATTATTTCACCTGATACGTTTTGCATTACGCGAAGAGTTTATACTGACTAAGGTATATATTTTTAGTAATTCAAAAAGAAAAGTTCTCAAAATTCTACCGGTTCCAGAAATCTTCGCTAACCCTCTGCAGATAGGCCTTGCCTTCTCTAAATAGTTTTGCTTTAGCTTCCGGCGAACTGTATTGCTCAGATTCAAAACGATTTTCTTTCACATACCAAACAAATTGCCCTTCTGGTCGCTTCCATCCGAATCCTTCATCGAATGTAAAAAATGCAAATTGTTTTGAGTAAGGGTTAAACAGGTTTTTACTCCAATAAAACGGGGCAGAATTCATCTTTAGTTGATGCATTAAAGTAGAGGCAAGATCGAGCTGGGAGCAAATTTGGTTTGACAGGTATCCGCGAAATTCAGGCTTAATTACATCTCCGTAAAATACAAGTGGAATTCGTCTGTATTGTGGAGAATAATAGGAGTAATTTTTTGGTGTGTTGTGGTGATGATCAGAAACAAAAACAAATAGCGTATTGCTATACCAGGATTGTGTTTTCGCCTGATTCATGAAATTATTCAAAACACTGTCTGCATAATAAACGGCATTGATATAATCTTTGCTTTCGTTGCCCCAATGGAGCACTTCTTTCATTTTAAAATCATATGGTGCATGTGTGCTTAGCGTAAACATCGAAGCAAAAAATGGCTGTTGTGTTTTTTTTAATTCTTCAATTTCACGCGTGTATAGTTCGGCATCGTGCACTCCTAATCTGCCCTGGAAAATGTCCGTTGGGAAGTCATCCCCTTCAATAATGCGATCGAAATTATTATGATACATGTACGACCTGATATTCCCGTAATTCAGTTGTCCGCCAAACATGAACGACGTATGGTAACCGGCTTTACGGAATTCGTAATTGATACAGGGCAATTTCCCGTATTTCCCGGGAATGGTAACAATTGAAGTTTTAGGCTGCGCCGGAAATGCCGAAAATACTGCACCGATTCCCTGGTCGCTGAGGTTTCCGCTCGCGTAACAACTGTCGAAGGAAATGCCATTTCGTACAAGCTCCGAGAAATGAGGAGCAATTCCTTTGTAACCGCCCAACGATTCAATGACATCGGCCGACCAGCCCTCAAAGACAACAAGCACAATGTTTGGGCGATCGGTTTTAAGAAAAGATATCGTAGTGTCTTTTTCAACGCTGTGAAGCTCTGTAATAATGCTGTCGACCGTTTCCCGGGAGTAAAAAGTGTACGGTTTATATGCTTCCAGATTCTGCATTACATTGCTAAGCAGATGAAAAGTGGAATTGGCAGCAGCTTCATTGAGAAAGTTGTGGTGAGAGAAATAAGCATCGCTCACCTGAACAGGAATAGGCTGCAGGCCGCCCCTTATTCCGATTGCAACTAGCGGCGTCCCTATCAGGAAAAAAATAATTGCTGTAAGCCATCTTACACGTTTCGGCAAAATGGCTTGCGGGACTATTTTATTAAATAGCAACCAGCCTGCTGCAGTAAGCAGAACAATCCCAATTAATCCGCCAATTAATTGAAATACAGATGCTGTATTAAATACTTCTTCCGGCTGCTTAAGGAACCATAAAGCTTTGTAGGTGAGCTTGTGTGACCACTCGTCGTACAACGGTAGTTCGGTAATTGTAATCGCGCTAACAATAAATAGTAACAGGCGCGAAAACCATTTATTAAAAGATAGAAAGAACTGTTTTCCTGTAATTGAAAATGCAACATATCCGAGGAACGGAATTGCAGTGAAATAACAGGCCATGGAAATGTCCACATAAAGCGCTTCAAAAAAGCTTTGTATTATCTCAAAGAATGGAACGCCCGTTAATTCATCGGTGTTATACACAATAAAAATAAGCCGTGTAATTGCAAAGAAGCAAAGCCAGCCAAGCAACAGGCGAAGGAAGGCAAATGGAAATGTGCGCAATAGAACTGCAATATTTACATTCCTATTAAGAATAATTTTACTGGCGGAATTATTTTCTCCGCTCATGTGGACCTTTTGAATTAAGACAATCTGAAGCTTTCGGTGATAGCATCGGGCAATTAATTATTCCGCAAGATACTAAAGGGAAGGTTGGCAGAATGTTTTCTCATGCCCACAACAATAAACCCCGAAGGTGTTTCCTACAGACAGTAAAATACCTTCGGGGTTATCGTTAACCAAATACCATTCACCGCTGTAGCATCGGCGAAGGCGGGCAATATTTCATTATTTCCCTTTCTTCCCTATCTCCTCAACGTATTTCCCCATCACCACATCGCCATACATTTCCTTATTCTTAAGTACTTCAATCGCTTTTTTTACTTCCGGATCTGCACTGAAGGAATTTTCAATCCGGCCTTTCTGGAAATAATAGCGGCTTGCAATTTCGTCAGCTAATAATTCACTTAATTCCAACCTGGATTTTTCTATATCTGCGTTCTTGTCGTGCATCATCTTTTGCTTAAGCTGATTGTATTCTGATTCGATAGCCGTGAAATACTTTTCCTTTTCAGCAGTTACCTTCAGATCCTTTAGCAACTGCTCACTTTCGGTTTCATAGGAATACTCTCTGGTGCTCAAATACGTCACGAATTCGGTGAATAATGCGTTGTCTACAGTAAAATCTTTGGCAGATAGAATTGTCGGATTCTTTATCCTGAACTGAGTCGCGAAATCAAAAATAAGATTATTGGTGAGCAGTGTCCTGGCGATTGGAGAATATTCCCGCATCGGAAGGCTAACATCAGGATTCACTCCGCCGCCATCAAAAACTTTTCGTCCATTCCTGGTTTTAAATTCGCGGATCAACGAGTCGGGAACCATACCAACGCTTCCGTCTTCATTACGATGAGAGTAATCTTTCGCCTGTATACACCTTCCACTTGGAATGTAATATTTGGAAGTGGTGATCTTCATTTGTGTGTTGTAGGAAAGAGGCCGTGATGTTTGAACCAGACCTTTTCCAAAGGAGCGCTGACCAATAACGACTGCACGGTCAAGATCCTGTAACGAGCCACTTACAATCTCCGAAGCCGAAGCCGAAGAACGGTTAATTAGGACAGCAACAGGAATCTTAACGTCCACCGGGTTATTAATCGACTTATAAACTTTGTCCCATTCCTTCACTTTTCCTTTTGTGCTTACGATATCAAGGCCTTTTTCAACGAAGATGTTTACAATGTTGATCGCTTCCCTAAGCAAGCCACCCGGATTTCCGCGCAGGTCGAGGATCACACCTTCAAGAGCAGGATTTTCTTTCAGCTTTGTGAGTGCCTCTTTTACTTCGCGCCCGGCCTCATCAGTAAAGCCGGTGAGTTTTATATAACCAATCTTATCATCCACCATTCCATAATAAGGAACATTGTTCACCTTTATTTCTTCACGCATGATCGTTTTTTCGATCGGTTTTTCTTCTCCATCTCTTTTTATAAGAAGCTTTACCGGCGTGTTTGGCTGGCCTTTCAGCACTTTAACAACATCAGAAGTTGTTTTCCCCTTTGTTGACCTTCCTTCTACTTCGAGCACTACATCACCTGCACGCAGATCTGCCTTTGCCGCCGGGGAGTTTTCGTAAGGCTCTGATATTACAACCAATCCGTCGCGTTGCCGGATAAGTGCGCCGATTCCACCGTACTGTCCGGTTGTCATGAAGCGGGCGTCTTCAATATCGTCCTCCGGTATGTAGTTAGTATAGGGATCAAGCGACTCAAGCATCGCGTCAATCCCGGTTTTCATAAGCTGTCCGGGCTGAACTTCATCAACATAATAGAGGTTGACTTCCCGGAAAAGGGTTGCGAAAATATCGAGGTTCTTGGATACTTCAAAAAAGTCGTCCTTAAAACCGAATGTCAGCAATGAAACCGAGCCGATGATGGTAGCCGCGACTAACAAGCGAATGCGGCGTGAAATGTTGAAGGATGTTTTTTTCATTTTTTTGTTATGGAACAGGATCATGACCGTGGCCTCCCCATGGATTGCACCTTATAAACCGCTTTATTGCCAGAAAGGTTCCTTTAAAAGGACCATATTTTCTAACAGCCTCAACTCCATATGCAGAACATGTTGGAGTATACCGGCAGGCGTTGGGCAGCACAGGAGAAATAACAGATTGATAGATTCTAATTAGAAGTATTATCAGCCTGCTCAGCAGTTGAGCCATTGCTTCCGGTTAAACGTTTCAAAATTAAAATTATTTTAACACGAACCTCTGCCGTATCGGGCCCGATTTTACCGGTGTACACAAGGAAAAAGTCAATTCGTTTATTTTGCCTCGTTAGGGTTTCGGAAGCGCTGTGTTTATTGGTCCTGTAGCAATCTTTAATGACCCGTTTGATCCGGTTTCTTTCTACAGCAAGTTTTGAGATCCTTTTGGAAACAGATATCCCGATACGGAAAGGAGGGCCGGCCGGTTCGGTTCTTTCGGCCCAAATAACCCTGAACGGAAAAACAGAAAAGCGCTTCCCTCCTGAAAATAATCTGTCGATCGTGCTTCGGCCGGAAAGGCGTTCCTTTTTAGGTAAAGTGTTGTTCAAGGATCAACGCCCTTTATTCACCAGTTTAAGGTACAGCTCTATGGCCATTGTCATTGAAGGAGCCTGAGGCTGAGGCGCATCAATGTCGAGGATAAGATGAGCTTCGTTAACGGCGGCGGCAGTAGTTGGCCCGAAAGCAGCGATGCGCGTACCGTTCTGTGTGAACTCAGGAAAATTCTGGAACAATGACTTGATGCCCGATGGTGAAAAGAAAACAAGCATGTCGTATTTCACTTCGGCAAGATCGCTAAGGTCGCTGCAAACCGTCCTGTAAATAACAGCTTTTGTGAAGTTGATCTTGTGTTCTTCAAGGACTTCAGGAATTTCGTCCTTGTGGATATCGGAGCAAAGCAGAAGAAATTTTTCTGTTTTATTCTTTTTGATTACGTCCATCAGCTCAATAAACTTCTGATTCCCGTAAAAGATTTTGCGTTTGCGGTATTGAACGTATTTCTGAAGGTAAAATGCTGTGGACTCGCTGATGCAGAAATATTTAAGCGTCTCGGGTACCGTGATCCTAAGTTCTGTGCACAACCGGAAAAAATTATCTACAGCGTTGCGGCTGGTAAGAATAACAGCTGTGTGCTCCTGGATATTGATCTTTTCTTTACGGAATTCTTTGGCAGAGATTCCTTCCACGTGAATAAATGGGCGGAAGTCAATCTTAACGTTCATCTTTTTTGCCAGGTCAAAGTACGGTGACTTATCGGTCTCCGGCTTTGGTTGGGTAACCAGAATGGTTTTCACTCTTTGTTCACGTGAATTTTCTGATTGATCTTCCATCTGGGCTGTTTTGGTAATGATGCTCATGTGGTCCCTTCCTATAGAATATTTCTTACCGCCTTTACAATAAGTATGACAGGCAAAATTTCAAGGGTGCAAAAGTACAAAATCAAATGGAACTTTGAAAGAGCAGAAGAACGCAATCCGGCAGAAATGCCAATTCCTAAACTGATAAGATAAGATAGAGCAAAAAATGCAATTCCTGCAAGGGTAAAGTATACTTCAATCTCGCCGGTAGACAGCTTAATTCCTAAGGTTACAGGAATAAGTAAAAGTCCTAAGAAAGAATACATTACGAGGATGCCTACATTATAATTGCCTGCTTCTGTCTTGCAGTTAAAAAGATATCCGAGAAGATGAATGGAGAAAACTTTAAATCCAAGAAGCCCGGCAGAAATTAAAAGCAACTGAGCATAAGGAGGCAGAAAAGGAACAAAAGCGGTAGTGAGCTCGAAATGGTTTGCCAGTTGGTAAATGAAAACGGGAAAGATGAGAAGGAACAGAGAAAGGGAAAGCATCAGAGTTCTTTTCTGGATGATATTCTCTTCTTCCATCAGCTTCCTTAACCCGTCCCTTTTAAAAAGTGCATTAAAGATTCCCCTGGACGCCTTTGAAAAAACGGTGTGAATAATTGCAGCCAGAAAAAAAATACCAAGCAACAACGGAATGATCCAGTTGTCACGATCTTCAAGTGCTGGGCTTGGATAGAGGTCGGACGAATGATTGGTATGAAAGAAATTGGGGTAGACCGCGGCACTATCTTTCGCGGACTCTTTTGTCACCGATTTCCGCAATTTCTCAGCGGTCCGGGTGCTGTCTGAGCCTTGAACAGTGGAATCCTGCTTTATTGAATCTGGTAATAAGACTGGCAGTGAATCCTGCTGGACGGCCATAGGTGCTAATTACCGCAAAAATACGAAGTGACGGCAATCGTTTACCGCTTGAAAAACTTAAATGCCAGCGATTTTTTAACCGTTTGGATTGCCCCAATGCTAAAACTGAGCAAATAGGCAGCTTCCAAAATGCCTATTTTTTAATAATTCGGGCAACAGATGTCTGTGCTCCAGCCTGCAATACCACCAAGTAAATTCCTCCGCTAATCGCACCAGTATTCACGGTGATTTTTTGCCGGCCCGGATTGAGTGCAGAAGTGTAAAGTTCTCCGGCAAAGCTGCCATCAATGCCAAAAAGCTGCACGTTTACAGATTCTTTTTGTTGTAGCACAAAGTCAAGCGTAAGCGGTCCTTCGGTCAACGGATTTGGGAAAATACCGAGGCTCAAAGGATTCGAAGGTTCCAAAATCCCGACATCCTGATCGCGCGGAACAGTGTATTGTGTGGTGATGATACGATCTCCAGTGGCAGAACCAGTACCATTTGCGGCATTTATGGCTCCATAGAAAGTTACCTCATTGATAGTAGCATCGATTGGAGCGGTCCACTGAAACGTCCACGTTCTGGAATTACCCGTTCCCGCAACACCTGCCTGCCGGTGGGTGATGTATTTTCCGCTGCTTATCAGCTTGGTTTCGGTAGCGTTTGTAACGATCATCGCACCCTGAAGATCGCCTGCAGCATTTTGAGGAGAAATCTGGAAGCCGTACCGGTTGATGCCTGTCTGGGCAACCGTGACATCAAAATTATAGGTTGCTCCAGGCACGTAACCGCTTGCAGGTACATCCGAGGAAATGATATCATTATTCACAACTACCGGTGAGCCGGAGTGACAACCCGATGAATTACATGTAGCTCCATTGTCACCTGGTGAGCCGGTTCGCCCTGCAGGTGCTCCGCTTATATTTGAATGGACATTGGAAGGAGAGGAAATAATGATCAGGAATGCTGTCCCGATAGCAACAATAAACAGAAAACTCTTTTTCATAAAACCGTTCAGGTATTTAATTCAAATAAATTGAACTCTCGTTGTGGATTAGTCTACTGCGAAAGTAGGACACAAATTGACACGATGCATAGCACTTTTCGGGTGATTTGCAGGACAATCGGATTATGACCGTTTTCAGAACACGACAGAGAAACTATAAGCCTAAAATGGCGCAAGCTGGAGGACGACTGTTTCGGCAGGTTCACGCAAAAAACTATAAGAGTTACTTGCTCAAATAGATTTCCACCGCTATTTCACCTTACCTTTACAATGTGCATATTTCAGCTGCTTTCAAAGATCAGATACGTTTAATGCGATCGATGAATCCTTTAAGGATCTGGAATGCAGCTCAGCTTTTTTTTTCTTTCGGAGCCTCAAGACTGTTTCAACGAGCTCTGCACGTCGGGTCGCCAATGAGCATTTCGATAGAGCCGACCACTTCCTGCAATCTTCGTTGCCCGGAATGTCCCAGCGGTTTAAGAGCTTTTACCCGGCCAACAGGAATGCTTGATCCTGTGTTTTTTAAAAAAATACTTGATCAGATCAGTCCGCGTCTTACATTAATTAATTTCTATTTCCAGGGAGAACCGTTTCTGAACCGGCATTTAACAAGCCTTATTAAGATGGCTGCGGATAAAAAGATTTATACTTCAACATCTACTAATGCGCATTACCTCGATGATGAAACTGCACGCAAAACAGTTGAAAGCGGGTTATCAAGATTGATTATTTCTATCGACGGAACCACGCAGGAAAGTTACCAGCAGTACAGGATAGGAGGGAATCTCGATAAAGTGATTCAAGGAACAAAGCGGATTATTGAATGGAAGAAAAAGCTAAATTCTTCCACGCCACATGTTATTTTTCAATTCCTGGTTGTAAAGCCAAATGAGCATCAAACAAATGATGTTTTGAAACTGGCTGAAGAATTAAATGTAGATGAGGTAAAATTCAAAACAGCGCAGGTTTATGATTTTGAAAATGGAAATCCTTTAATTCCTGAAAATAATAAATATTCGCGTTACCGTTTAAAGCCGGATGGTAAATGGGAATTAAAAAATAAAATGGAAAATCATTGCTGGCGTATGTGGCAGGGCTGTGTAATTACCTGGGACGGATCGCTGTTGCCTTGTTGTTTTGATAAGGATGCCCAGAATAGAATTGGTAATTTATCTGACAATAATTTTAATTCGATCTGGAAAGGAACAGAATATAATAAATTCAGAAATGCAGTTTTAACTAACCGTCAGGAAATAGATATTTGTAAGAATTGCACAGAAGGAACGGAAGTATTTGTTTAATTGGTTTACAGTTGATGGTTTACAGTTTATAGTTGAAACACATCCGTGCAAACATTTAGGGCTGCAAAATTTGTGTGTCCGTGTATTCCCGACTGATAGTTAATAGTTTAGTTTATTGTTGACATTTTGTAATTTTTTAATTCCAATCTAATTTTTCCCGAAATTTATTTGTGGCTATTTGTGCAATCTTTCGTGGCCCTATGTGTGAAATTAGAATTGCTTAACAATAGATTTATGGGTTATGGTTTGAAGGACCAGGCCTTAATACTTATTTGAAGAGCGGACAGTTAATCCGGTAATTTAATTGCAAATCCCTTTGCCAATAATAACACTCGAATTTCACACGCTAGTCTCATGTTGTCCGCATTAGCAAACCCGCTGTCAAGCCTTTCAGTGCATCAAGCTTTTCGGAGGCAAATCCTGTTTTCTGCAAAGAATCTTCACCAAGGTGTAATTGCCTTTTGATTTCCCGGAATGTTTCTTCTTTAATTCCTAATTCATTAAATAAAGCAGTAACGGAATTAATTTTATCAATTTCTGATTTAATATTAAAACTGTTTTTAAGAGCCTCTTTGTTATCTCCTTCCGCGATCTCAAGGGCTCTCAATCGTAGAAATGTTTTTTTATCGGAAATGATATCTCCGCCCTGCTGTTTTCCGAAAACATCAGGATCACCAAAAACATCCAACAGATCATCCTGCAATTGAAAGGCAAGTCCGAAGTGACAGCCTGCAGCATACAGACGTTCTGCTTTTTCGCTATCAGCGCCTCCGCAAAGTGCGCCAATCTGCAATGAAGCACCTAATAATACAGCAGTCTTTTTCCTTATCATCTCCATGTATTCCGAAACCGAAACATCGTCCCGTTCTTCATAATCCATGTCCATCTGCTGGCCTTCACACACTTCCTTCGCCGTTTTGTAAAACACATCCAGCACCTCTTTAAGACAATTCAAAGGGGCATCCGAAATTAATCGTGACGCCTCAGTAAACATTACATCGCCGGAAAGAATTGCAATGTTGCAGCTCCATTTTTTAAAGACAGTTGGCTTTCCCCTCCGCAATGGCGCATTGTCCATTATGTCATCATGCAGCAGCGTGAAATTGTGGAAAAGCTCCATGCCCAAAGCGGGCTTCATCGCCGCATTAAAATCTTCTCCTGCCAGCTCAGCGCCCATAAGCACAAGAATTGGACGCAGTCGTTTTCCACCTAAAGAAAGTGTGTAGCGGATAGGATCGTAAAGACGCACCGGGTCATTCGGAAAATCCAGATCATTAAGCTGTTGCTCAATTAGTATTCTGAATTCTTCCGTTCCGCGCATCAGATAATATATGCTGTATTAGCAACGATGCGTGCAAGACCATCCTCAAGAGAAAGCAACGGCCGCGAGATGAGTTCCATCATCTTTGTTGTGTCGGGCTTGCGGCGGGTCATATCACCTTCTTCAAGTGGCGGCAGGAAACGAATTTCAGAGCTGGAACCGGTAATCCTGATAATCAGCTTTGCTACTTCGAGGATTGTGATCTCTTCTGCACCACCTACATTCACCACATCATTAACAAATTGCTCGTTATAAAACGCATTTGAACAAGCCTCTACATTATCATCGATAAAGCAGAATGTTCTTGTCTGGTTGCCTTCTCCGTAAATCGTTATTGGTGCGTTATCCATGGCAGCGCGCAGGAACTTTGAGATCACGAAATCGCGACTCTGCTTTGGTCCGAACGTATTGAAAAACCTGAAAATGGTATATTCCAGTCCGAATTCTTTTTGAAACGAACGCAGGTAAGCCTCACCCACATTCTTAACGATAGCGTAAGGCAGCCGGGAGTTTAAAGGCGTCGTATGTTCGTTTTGCGGAAATTCAACAGGTTCGCCGTACACTTCTGAAGAAGAAGAATAATAAACCCGTCTTACACCTGTATTTTTTGAAAGACGCAGGATATTTTCAATTCCACGGATATCTTCCAGCACGGAAACCGGATTTAATAAAGTGCGCGTAACGCCCACCAAAGCTGCGTAATGGAAAACGTATTCAAAACGGTAAGCAAAAAATACGGCGGCAATGTCTCCGTAGTCATTCGCATCACACTTGATAAACTTCACATTGTTATGTAAAGATTCAGGTACTTTTCGCAATTCGCCGGTGCGGAGATTGTCGACAATTACAAGAAAGTTAGCGGGATTTTCGGCGAGCTTTTCTGCCAGGCCGCTGCCTACAAAACCGGCCCCCCCGGTGATAAGTATGCGTGTCATTTTGTTTTGATGAGATTAAGTAAGTAATCACCGTAACCACTTTTTAAAAGTGGGCGGGCAAGTTTAGTAAATTGTTCGTCGTTTATGAATTTCATTCTCCAGGCAACTTCTTCAATACAACCTATCTTAAGTCCCTGGCGCTGTTCAATCACTTGTACAAATTGCCCGGCCTGCATCAGGGAATCAAACGTTCCTGTATCGAGCCATGCTGTACCACGATCGAGGACAGCTACTTTCAATTTTCCTTCCCTCAGATAATACTTGTTCACGTCTGTTATTTCGTACTCTCCGCGTGCACCTGGCTCAAGATTTTTGGCAACTTCAACCACCGAATTGTCATAGAAATAAAGACCAGGAACCGCATAGCTGCTCTTTGGCTGCATAGGTTTCTCCTCAATTGAAATGGCTTTCATCCGGGCATCAAATTCAACCACACCATAACGTTCAGGATCCGAAACATGATAGGCATAAACGACACCTCCTTCGGGATCATTGTTCTTTTGCAAAAGCCCCGTCATTCCTGCACCATAGAAGATATTATCTCCCAAAACAAGCGCACATTTATCGTTACCGATAAACGATTCCCCGATCACGAAAGCCTGGGCAAGTCCATTCGGAATCACCTGCTCTGCGTAACTAAGATCCATTCCCAGGTCTGTTCCGTCGCCTAGAAGCTTGCGGAAATTCGGCAGATCGTGAGGTGTGGAAATGATGAGGATTTCGCGTATCCCTGCAAGCATAAGCGTTGACAGCGGATAATAAATCATTGGTTTATCGTAAACCGGCATTAGTTGCTTGCTAACAGCTAGTGTAAGCGGATGTAATCGCGTTCCGGAACCGCCGGCAAGAATAATTCCTTTCAATTTTTTATCAGTTTAAAATTCATCTTCTTCTATGCTATGGTCACGTTTCCCTTTGCGAATTGTAAGGCTTTCCAGGTCGATGTCTTCCTCCTCATCATAAACCATGATGAGCGGCTCTTTATAGGCTTTAACGGTAAAGGCGCGATCCATCGACAATAACAAGGTTGGTAGCAGAAGCAGATTGGTGAATAATCCAACGAAAATAGTAACAGAAATGAGGAATCCCAGTGCGATTGTTCCTCCAAACGAAGAAAAAATGAAAATACAGAAGCCCAGCAACAAAATAATGGACGTGTAAATGATACTGATGCTGGTGTCTCTTATCGAAGAAAGCACTGCGTGGCGGATATCGTTTTTATGATTTTTGAGCTCGATTCCGTAATGGGAAAAGAAGTGGATCGCACTGTCTACAGTAATTCCGTAAGCAATATTAAATACAAGGATGGTTGAGGTTTTTAGCGATATCCCATAGAATCCCATCAAACCGGCAGTAAAGAGAAGCGGGATAATGTTCGGAATGGCAGAAATTAGCAGCATCCTGAAAGAATAGAACATGAAATACATGAGCCCGGAGATCAGGATAATGGCGGCAAGGAGGCTCATCAGAAGGTTTTCGATCAGGTAGTCGGTACCTTTCAGGAAAACGATGCTTGACCCGGTAAAGCCTACATCAAACTTTGCTGGATTAAAGATCGAATCGATTTTAGGCCTGATATCGTCTTTAATCCGCTTCATTTCTGTGGTTCCGATATCGGCCATCTGCACGCTTACACGGGTGTATTGCTTTGTACTGTCGAAGAAGGAACGCGTAGCCGACGTTTTGAGATTTACCTTTTGAGCGTAAGGCAGAATAAAGGCAAGTTCTTCATTATTAGGTAGTTTATATTCGTTGGAATCACCTGAATAAAAAGCCTGCTTTGAAAACTTTACAACTTCCGCAATCGATAGTGGCTTTGAAAACTCAGGGTAATTCTTCAACAACTGCTGAAGTTCATCTATCTTTTTAAGAACGGGAAGTTTCATTACCCCATTCTTTTTCTTTGTGTCAATGGTAATCTCAAAAGGCATCACCCCGTGAAAGTGCTCCTCAAAAAATTTAAGGTCCACGATCATCCGGTCGCTATCAGGAATATCATCGGTAAAATTTCCGGTAGTCCTTATCAGGGTTATTCCCCAGATACTTACAGCTAAGAGAACTACGCTTATTCCATAGATCCATTTCCTTCCGTGAGTAACAATGTAAATCTGCTTCTCTACAAGCTTTATCAACGCTTTATTGTCGAGATGCTTAGTCTGCTTTGGCTTCGGAGGCCGGATGTAGCTGTAAAATATTGGAAGAACGGTAATGCTCAGGAAAAAGACCTGCATCACGTTGATAGAGGCAAGCACACCGAATTGCTGAAGAATAACACTTTGAGTGAAAGCAAAGGTTACAAATCCAAGGGCAGTGTTAAAATTTGTGAGGAAAGTAGCATTACCAATACGTTGGAGTACACGGCTTATCGCCTTGATCTTGTTGCCGTGACCTTTATATTCGCGATGGAAATTGTTTGTAAGAAAAATACAGTTAGGAATCCCGATAATTACAATCAATGGAGGGATCAATGCGGTTAGAATCGTGATCTTGTAACCAAGCATCGCCATTGTTCCCACGCACCAGATCACGCTTAAGGCAACTACAAGCATCGGGAAAACGATTGCTTTCCACGACCTGAAGAAGATGTAAAGTACCAGCGCGGTAACAATCATCGACATCCAGAGGAACATATTGAGCTCGTTTTTGAGCTTCTGGGAATTGATGGTCCGGATGTAAGGCAGGCCAGAGTAATGAATGCTTAAATTGTGATCGGCAGAGAATTTATCGGTGATCTTTGTGATGTTATCAATCAGCTCAACCCGATCTTTTCGGTCGATGGTTTTTTGATCGAGCGTTACCAGCATTACCGTTGCATAGCGGTTATTGCTGGTTTTGCTTAAGATGAGTTCCTGGTAAAAAGGAAGCGAAAGAATTGTATTCCTAATGCTGTCAAGCTCCTGCTGAGATTCCGGAATTTTCGAAACCACCTGTTTGAAATCAAAAGTCTGCGTTGAATCATTCCGAATCAGATTATAGATTCCGGAAACAGAGAGGACACCTTTGACGGAGCTGATTTTTTTGATTTTCTCCCCGGCAAAATACCAGTCATTAAACAAAGAAAGCTCGAAAAGGCTGTCGGATTCAAAGCCGATGACCATGATATTGGCATCTTCCCCAAACCGATTATGAAACTGGCGATAATCAACAGATGTCGGGTCATCGGCAGGCAAGACCTGCGCCATGGCATAAGTCATTTCTGCTTTTGAAGCATAATAAGCCATCACCACGGTAATGCCCCCGATTGCCAGCAAAATTGGCAATCTGAACCTTAAAATAAACCGTGAAACTAGTGACCACATTGTCTGACGAGCCTGTAACTTAGAATCAATTAACATAGTTTAACAGGCGCGCGAAGGTAGGAAAAATGAAGGATTACAACTGTTCTGTCGAGGTTCAATTATCTTTCGGGAACGAGCTTTTGTATACCAACCGGCGAACCTGTTGGCGTTCTCCTTATTTTCCCCGCTGTTGTATGAAATTATAAGAAGGACGATTGCTCCGGGCAGTGGGAGGTGAACGGAGGCAGTTACGATATTCGAAATAACTGAAGGGGCCAGCCTACTGCAGATTTAATGCGAAGAAAAGGAGATCTGTCTTCGTGTAATTTTCAGTTTTTAATACTAGGAACGTACGATAGGAAAGCAACCATTTCCCTAAGAATTCCCTGCCGGAAACTTTAAGAATAAATCAAAAGGTGGAGAAATAATGAATAATTGAGCGATTTCATTAATCAGGAGTTATTTATACATCAAGTCAAAGCGATTAAATTGAAGCACTCTATTTTGTTTCTGAATATATAATTTGTTTTTTCGTGACGATTTCCGTTATACAAGATTATAGGGAACCTCGAAAAAGTCAGATATTGAGGCGAACAAGAAATCAAAGACGCAGTCGCGCCCTGGTTGAGGCCTGCGGCTTTTAATTTTGATGTTCAATGATGACATGTGGGTTTTTAGAGGTTCAGTGGTGGAAGTTTGAATCGCGCGAAGAGAAGCATGGAATATCTGATGCCCAAAACGGGGAAATTATTTCAGTGGTGCGGGAATTTTTTCCTGTATAATGACAGAATCACTACTTAACTAGTTGATTTTCAGAGCACTTTTTAAATGTTCTCAGGAGATGTTGTTGGCATATTTAAGGCAGATCAAGGTTATGAAAGAAATCAAATTTCCATACGTATTAAGGGCTGCAGCAGGACTTGTGAGCGTAGGGCTTATAGTAGCTGGGGTCGTTTTGGGAAGCTCATTCATTTTCACATTGTACTTTTCCTTCCTTATGGCCTTGTTAATCAGGCCTGTTGTCATTTTTTTCGAAAGGAGAGTTAAGCTGCCCCCATCGTTAGCGATTCTTGTTTCGCTAATCTTTGCCTTTTCTGTCTTTGCATTGATTCTTTATGGTGTGATGTACCAGATGGGGTCATTTGTATCCGAATGGCCAGCCATAAAAAAGCATCTGCTCGATGAGATCTCTAACCTCCAAAAATGGATCACATCAGAACTTAAGATATCTACAATCCAGCAGGCTGATTACGTAGACCAGGCCAGGGAGCGAATGGACGGAGGAAGCGCTGTAATTACTTCTACCCTTTTGTCGGTAAAGGATTTTCTGCTCAACTTGTTTCTGGTACCTATTTATATGTTCCTGATTCTATATTATCACCGGTTGCTTACACTTTTCCTGCTCCAAAGCTTTGGAGAATCCAATATTCAACGCATTGTCGACACGATTGCCGGGGTAAAAAGAGTTATACAAAGCTATATCGTAGGACTCATGATCGAGCTCTGCGTTGTAGCAACCTTAAATGCAACAGGACTCCTTATTATCGGAATAAAATACGCGGTGTTGCTTGGTGTATTGGGAGGTTTCTTAAATCTGATACCTTATATCGGCACGATGATGGCGGGAATAATAGCCGTGGCGGTGGCGTTTAGCACAGGTGCCGATCTCGGGCAGCTTCTCGCAATTTTGGGAGTATACACGTTGGTTCAGTTTATCGATAATAATATCCTAATGCCGAATATTGTAGGAGGAAAGGTAAAGGTAAACGCACTTGCGTCTATTCTGGGCGTTGTAGTAGGTGGCACTATTGGCGGAGTTGCAGGAATGTTCCTGGCTGTTCCTACGATCGCAATTCTTAAAGTGATTTTCGATCATTCGGAGCACCTTACTAACTGGGGCACATTGTTGGGCGATGATATCCCTCAAGCTACCGTGGATCTTACGGGAATTAAAAACTATTTACGAAAGATTCACATTTATCCGGCTTCTGCAACAATTCCTGTTATGCCCGCTGAAGAACCAGCAGAAAAACCAGGAGAAGGAAAGATTATTCTGCCAGACTAGGAAGTCTGGGAAAGATCTTCCATGTCAAGCGCGATCGTGAAAGTTGTCCCTGTTCCTTCGGTACTTCTTACATTAATGCTTCCTTTATGACTTAGAATAATATTCTGAGTGCTTGTTAGACCGAGGCCGGTTCCCTGAGGTTTCCTTGTAAAAAAAGGTTCAAACAGCCGCGGTAGAAATTCTTCGGGAATACCCGCTCCATTATCTGATATATTTATCACACAGCGTCCATTTCTTTTTTCGGTAACAATGGAAAGTACACCTTCATTTTCCTTCATTGACTCTACTGCGTTTATCATCAGGTTGAGTAGTGCAATCTTCATTTTCTCAAGATCAACCTTAATAGGGCATAAATTTGTCGCAAATTTCCGAAGTACACTTATGTTTTTCAGATTAATACGGTCCATGGCCAGATCCAGAGTATTTTCAATAAGTTCGTGAACATCGTGAGGAGAAAAATCGGGCTCCATATACCTCGTTGAATTCAGCAAATCAGAAATCAGGTGATTAATTCGCTTCGCATTTCTTCCGATAACGTCGAGATATAACCCAATGTCGGCGGTGGCTTCGTGCTTCTGATCCTGTAAAATATTCTCGACCGAAAGGCTGATGTTGGTTAGCGGATTTCTAACTTCGTGTGCGATTATCCTGGCAATCCTTCCATTACTCCCCAGCTTTTCTATTGCCAGCTGCTGGCGTTCGTTATTGCGTTGTTGTGAAATGTCATGAATGACACAAATTCCAATCGTTTTCTCGGCATCATGCATCCAACAGCTTAGCAGACATTCCACCTGCTCTGCTGCCCGGTTGGTTAATTTCATTTCATAACCAGCCAGGTCGATGCCTGTGTAAAGCGACCTGAGAATGGCTGCCACTGCGTTCGGCATCAGAAAATCCCTAAGATTATGCCCTGCAAGTTCGGAAGTTTGCCTTCCCAGCATTTCTGTTGCTGCCGAATTTGCTTCTACGATCTCACCATCGTCGGTGATAAACAACATCAGGTCGCGGGAATGTTCAAAAATTTTGCGGTATTTTTCTTCTTGTTCTTTCAGCGCCTTCATGCTCTGGGCACGTTCCATGGCATAGCGGATCGTGCGGTCGAGAATTTGGGAATCCAGCTTCGACTTTACCAGGTAATCAGCTGCCCCAAGGTTCATTGCGTCACGATCGACCGTATCGTTACTAAGGCCAGTAAGCATTATTACAGGAGCCTGATTGCCGGAACTTTTGAGATGGTTCAGGACGTCTAATCCTGTGTGAGCTCCCAGTCGGTAATCAAGCAAAAAGACATCAAATTTTGCCTGGCTGCTTTTCGAAATAGCTTCTTTAAATCCCGAAGCCCATTCCACACTATATTTTCCCCTGATTTCAATCAGCAGTTCTTTTAATAGAAAAAAATCATCCTCATCGTCGTCGATAAGTAACACACTTACAGGTCTTTGATCCATCTTTTATTATCTTGGCGGAGGTAATACCGCGGTTTCTATCCAATACTTGTTAAACGATTTCGTGAGCTCCACGAGTTCGTTGTATGTAGGTGGCTTTGTAAGAAACGAATTGCTGCCGTCTTCATAGCATTTTACAATGTCTTCTATCACATTCGATGTGCTTAATACCACAACCGGAATGTGCTTCAGTTTCGGATCTGACTTAATTTCCCGAAGCGCCTGCCGTCCGTCCATCCTGGGCATGTTGAGGTCAAGAATTACGACCTGCGGAAACGGATAATCTTCATTTTCTGCGTATTTATCTTTTCTGGTCAGGTAGCGCATGAGCTCTTCCCCGTCTTCCACAAACAGCAATTCGGGTGGGTTTTTATGCTCATTGAATGCGTCCTTAATCATTAATCGATCATCAGGATCATCATCAGCAATGAGAATAACTTTTCTTGAGTTTAACCGGTTTCCATTTCTCATATAACAGGCAATTATACAGGTAAATAAACAAAAAAGCTTGTGCCTTCACCAACTGTGCTCGAAGCTGAGATAAATCCTCCGTGGTTCTCCGCAATTCTTTTACAAACGGCAAGACCTATTCCCGTACCTCCATAAACATCTCCACCGTGCAGGCGCTGAAATATAACAAAGATACGGTCAAGGTATTTTTCGTCAAAGCCAATTCCATTATCCTTAAATGTGATCTGATACATTTCCGGCGAAACAGCTTCTCCAGGGGGCGTTTCCAGCGCTCCCGGTGGTATCAGTTTGCCGGAGATCTCAATTACCGGAGGAATATTTTCTCTTGAGAACTTAATTGCGTTGCTTAAAAGGTTCTGTATCAGCTGCTGCATTTGAACCGGATCGGCACTTATTGAAATAAGGGGGGAAACTACAATTGCCGCTTTTTTTTCTGCAATGAATGATTCAAGGTCATCTTTTACAGATTCTATAAGTTCATTTGGATTGATCTTTTCAAAATCCTCCACTTGCTTTATTGCTTTTGAATAGGCAAGAAGATCCTGAATTAGATTTCGCATGCGTCCGGCAGAATGAACAATCCGATCGATATATTGCATCGTTTCTTCATCAAGAAACTGTTCTTTCTTGACGATGAGAAGGTCGCTGAATGACAATATTTTTCTCAACGGTTCCTGAAGGTCATGGGAGGCAACATATGCAAATTGTTCAAGCGCCTGATTGGAAGAATTCAACTTCAATATTTTTTCTTCTAGGTTGAGTTGCTGAAGATACAGCCTGTTTTCATGCTCTTTTCTGGCTTTGAATTCGTTTTGTAAAAGAATAAATACCAAACCCAGAATTAATGCAGCTAGAAAAACTATCAGAATAATTATCAGAAGCGATGTGGATGAATTCCGATAATAAGAGTTCAACCGTTCAGTTAATAAATTCCGCTCTTCGATTTTGATTAGGTTGATGCTCGCTGTAATCTTTCGCATTAGCTGCCGTCCCTCAACCTGAAGGCTGGCAATGAGCTCATTGTTTTTTTGCTTTTTTTCCGAAAGAAGGCGGTTCTGGTCCAGCAACAAGAGCCGCGAGTCGAGCATCGGCTTCAGCGTTTTTAAAAGTTGTTGCTGTTGTGGATTGTCTGCTGTGGCAATAACAATGTCATAAAATGAACGGGACACAGAATTTCTTTGGGAATTATAGTCAGCCAGAAATTCAGGATATCCTGATTGAATGTAACCACGCATCCCGGATTCAAGCTCCCGCACTGTGCTTTCAAGATTTTCGAGGCTTATTAAAACACTATTTGAATGATTTACTGATTTGGCCTTTTTCTGTGTGTTGAGATAAACTAAAATAAGAAGAAGGGAAACCAAACCAAGCGTTGAAAAAACCAGAATTCCACCAAGACGAATCTGTCCGTCGAATCCGATCCTGATAAGATTCAACGAATTGATTAGTGATCTTGCTTTTTTTAACGATTTGCTTAGCAATTTCTGAATGTTATTAGTGGTTCCCTGCTTTAGATATTTATCGGCAATGTTCCCTTAAACTCTTGCTCAACTATCTTTTTTACGATTTTTTCTTTTTTCTTTTTTCACGTCAGTTTTCACGTCGGTCGGTTTGTCGTCACCTTTATTAAACAATGCTTTAAAAAATCCTTTTTTATCTGTGTCCCCTACATCCTTAATTGAAACTGTATTGTTAAGTTTAGGATTTAGCGACTGAATAAACGCATTTCTCAGCGTTATTCCAATTGTTGCCCAAAAATTTATCTCTGGATTATCGAAATTCCCAGAGATCGGGATCTGCGTTCCGAGCTGATCTTTCCGTTGGTTTTGAAAGGTTTCCGCAACGCTGCCAACAACAGATTCCCAGGCAATCTGTGCAATGGTTCCTTCTTCTTTGCTAAAAGTTACTACATCCAGGTCGTTTATTAAAGGTTTGGCGTACCCCGAAAATTTGCCGTCCCTACCTGCAAATTCGGTATACAATGAAAAATCGCCTTTATTCACGTCGAAGTTCGCATAAGCCTGAAAGAATGGATTTAGCTTCACCATATTTACTTTATCTACCTGTGCATTGAAATCAAAAAGAGGCAGTTTGCTCAATGCGTCAAGTTTCATATTTACTTTCACTGTGCCATCTAGTCCTGCAGCCGAGGCGATGAGTGTAGACGGAAGCAATTCTTTGCTGTCTTTTGAATTCGAGAGGTTTGTCGCCAACACCTGAATGTTTGCCATGATCAGATCGACTTTTGGTGATTTATTGTAGTCCCGGAAATGAACTTCACCGTCAATCACTTCAAATTTGTTTATCTGCAGCGGGACTAACTCATCCACCACTGTCTGCCAGTCTTTGTCGTCCACACCAGTCTGAGTGGTTGCTTCCGTTGGGCCATTCACAAAATTAATTTCCGGGCGATCCAGAGAAATTTCTGCGACGATTGCACCATCCAGGAGCGCAGCCCACTCTAAAGAAATATCAATAGCATTAACGGAGAAAAACGGAACAGGAATTTCACCGCCAGTCTTCATCAGGTC
>Ga0105049_10002459_pt1 | contig 21961 bp, 14 predicted proteins | sample MAT06_FD_78087 | JGI IMG/M metagenome (GOLD analysis project Ga0105049, IMG submission 78087) | Freshwater microbial communities from Lake Fryxell liftoff mats and glacier meltwater in Antarctica - MAT-06 | ecosystem: Environmental > Aquatic > Freshwater > Ice > Liftoff microbial mat | place...
GTTCGCGGTCGTGAACCTGGCGCGCAAAACCGGTGTGCACGGTGCGCTGGCGCTCGATCGGACGAACGCCAAGTTCGTGCGGCGTTACGCCGCGATGGAGGCGTTGGCGACGGCCGATGGGGTCGTGCTCACGGCGCTCTCGTTGGAGGAGCAGGATCGGTACTGGGACATGGTCAAGAGATCGGAGCGGTTGCCGCGAGACTCACGTGAGTTTTGAGTGGCGAGTTGGAGTTCCGAGTCGGGAGTGTACTAATGACTCGGAACTCTCACTCGCTACTCGAGACTCACACGCCGTTACGGCGCCAGCCTGCCCATCATCCTCGGGAACGCGATGACTTCGCGGATGTGCTCGACGCCGCAGATCCACGCTACCGTGCGCTCGAGACCAAGGCCGAAGCCGGAGTGCGTGAAGGTGCCGTATTTGCGGAGATCGAGATACCAGCCGTACGCTTCCACAGGCAAGCCTTCGTGCGTGAGGCGCGCGAGGATTTTGTCGTAGTCGTCTTCGCGCTGTGATCCGCCGATGATCTCGCCGCGCCCTTCGGGCGCCAGCAGGTCGGCGCAGCGCACGGTGCGCGTGTCGAGCGGGTTCTCCTTCATGTAGAACGCCTTCGCTTCCTTCGGATAATTCACGACGAAGACCGGGCGCTGATACTCGTCGACGATCAGCGTTTCGTCGGGTGCACCCAGGTCGTCGCCCCACACGATGCTACTGCCCTTGCTCTGCGCGAGCTTCACGGCGTCGCCGTAATCGAGACGTACGAACGGCTGCGACACGCAATCGAGCTTGCTCGTATCGCGCTCCAGCACTTTCAGTTCTTCCTGACGACGCTCGAGCACACGCTCCACCAGGTAGCGCACGAAGTCTTCCTGCAGGTCCATGTTGTCGTCCTGATCGTACCACGCCATCTCCGGTTCGATCATCCAGAACTCGGTGAGGTGGCGGCGCGTCTTCGACTTCTCGGCGCGGAAGGTGGGGCCGAACGTGTAAATACGCCCCATCGCCGCGGCCAGCGCTTCGCCGTACAGCTGCCCCGTCTGTGCGAGATAGGCGGTGCCTTCGTCGAAGTAATCGGTGCTGAACAAGCCAGCGCGCTCGCCGATGGCGGCGGTGAGAATCGGCGTGTCGCACCGAATGAAATCGCGGGCGTAGAAGAAATCGTGCACCGCCTGTTCGAGCTCGTGCCGCACGCGCATGATCGCGACCTGACGCTGACTGCGCAGCCAGAATGCGCGATTGTCGAGCAGGAAATCGATGCCGTGCTCCTTGGGCTGGATCGGGTAGTCGTTCGGGCTCGTGCCGATCACCTCGAGCGTCTGCACGCCCATCTCGAATCCGCCCGGCGCCCGCGCATCGGCGCGCACCTCACCGGTCAGTGCCACCGACGCTTCCTGCGTGAGCTCGGCGAACGCGTTCCACGACGCCTCGGGCACTTCGGACTTCACCAGCACCGCCTGCATAGTGCCCGTGCCGTCACGGGCCACGACGAAGGCGACCTTGCCCTTGGAGCGCAGGTGGGTGACCCAGGCGCGAACGGTGACGACGGCGCCGACATGGTGCTTCAGGTCGGCGATACGGGTGCTGGATTGGTTCATCGGGCGGCGAGTTGGAGGAGAGCCGTGAAGCTACACCGAAGCCCGCTTGCGCTCCAAGCGCTGCCCTGATCGGCGCGGGGTCGGCTACCCGACCCGGAACAGCTCCAAGGCACGCGCGTAGCCGACCGTGAGCACATACCGCAGCCCCTGATTAGCCGGCGCGGTCAGCTCAGGGTCCTCCTTCAGCACGCGTTCGGCCACGATCCGGGCCGTCTCGTTCAACGCTTCGTCACGCAGGGGATCGGCAATCTTGAACGCCGGCAGCCCGTGCTGCTTGGCACCGAACAGGTCACCCATACCGCGCAGCTGCAAGTCGGCACGCGCGATCTCGAACCCGTCTTCCGTACCGGCGAACAACCCCAAGCGCTCGGCGGCCTCGGCGCCGACATCGCCCAGCAACACGCAGTACGACTGCTCCGCGCCGCGACCGACCCGGCCGCGCAGTTGATGCAACTGCGAAAGCCCGAAGCGCTCCGGATGCTCGATGATCATGACCGTGGCGTTGGGGACGTCGATGCCGACCTCGATGACCGTGGTGGCGACCAGCACGTCTACCTCGCCGTCGCGAAAGGCGCGCATGATCCCATCGCGGTCGTCGGCCGGCAGCCGCCCATGCAGCAAGGCCACCCGGCGCGTCGCCAATGGCCCATTCACCAGCTCCTCGAACATCACGGTCGCCGCTTTGAGCTCCATCTTCTCGGAGGTCTCGATGAGCGGGTACACCACATACACCTGACGACCGGCGTCGAGCTGCGTGTTGGCGAACTCGAACACCCTCGTGCGGCCGGATTCCGGTCGCACCACCGTGGTGATCGGCTGTCGGCCGGGGGGCCGCTCATCGAGGACACTCACATCGAGATCGCCGTACAACGTGAGGGCCAGCGAGCGCGGAATCGGCGTCGCGCTCATGAGCAGGACATCGGGGGCCTTGCCCTTGAGCCCGAGCGTGGCGCGCTGCTCCACGCCGAAGCGGTGCTGCTCATCGATGATCGCGAGTCCGAGATTCGCGAAGGCGACATCATCCTGAATCAGGGCGTGCGTGCCGATCGCCAGCACGGGCTCGGGTGAAGCCAATCGCGTGAGCGCGGCGCGCCGCTCCTTGGCACCGAGACGACCGGTGAGCAGCACCGGGGTGATCCCGAGCGGGGCCAAGAGCGCGCCGATGCTGCGGGCATGCTGCTCGGCCAGCAATTCGGTGGGGGCCATGAGTGCGACCTGCGCACCATTCTCCATCGCCAGCAAGGCGGAGAAGACCGCGACCACGGTTTTCCCGGCGCCCACGTCGCCCTGCAGCAGGCGATGCATGCGCCGTGCGCTCCCCATATCAGCCACGATCTCGCGAATGGCGCGCACCTGCGCACCCGTGAGGGTGTACGGCAGCGCGGCGCGGAGTTTGGTCGTGAGGTCGCGCCGATTCACGAACGCCGTGCCGCCGCGCGCTTCGCGCGCCACCTGGTTCGCCTTGCGGTGCAGCAGCTGAACGCAGAGTAATTCTTCGAAGGCCAGTCGTGCCCGTCCGCGCAGAGCTTCGGCCACCGACGACGGGCGGTGCACCAGCCGCATCGCTTCCGGCAGGGGCGGCACGTCGGCCTGCGCAAGGATGTCACGCGGCAGCGTCTCCTGCACCAACGGCAACAGCAAATCGAGATGCTGCTGCACCATCGCACGGAGCACGCGGACCGACAGCCCTTCAGTGCTGTTGTACACGGCCAGCACGCGTCCTTCGTTCGTGCCCTCTTCTTCAGGCCCGAGATTCACGAACTCGCGTGGCTGGAGCCGGCGGCCGTGGAAGAAACGGACCTGGCCCGTACACAGCAGCCAATCGCCCTTGTTGATCGTGCGATCGAGGAACGGTTGTCCGGGCCACGCCACTTCGATCATGCCGCTCGCGTCCTGCACGACGGCCTGAAACACCCGCAGTCCCTTTCGGGTGGGCAGCACACCCTTGGCGATGACCTGTCCCAGCACGGTGATGTCGTCACCGACCACCGCCTGCGCGATGCGAGTGACGGTGCTGGCGTCTTCGTAGCGGTGCGGCACATGACGCAGCAAGTCGCCGGCCATCGTGATCCCCAGTCGCGCCAGCTTTTCGGCGCGGGCGGGACCGACCCCTTTCAGATACGTGACCGGCGTGTCGAGGGTGAGCCGCGGGGCCGGACGCGCCGGCGGACGTCGCTTCCGCTCCTGCGGGTCACGATCGCCGCCGAACGCCATCACGCCTCCACCAACTCCTTGGCGTAGTCTTCCGCATCGAACGGCTCGAGATCGCCGATCTGCTCGCCGAGTCCGACGAACTTGATGGGCACATTGAGCGCGTCGTGCACCGCGACCACGATACCGCCCTTGGCGGTGCCATCGAGTTTCGTGACCACGATGCCGGTCACGGGCACGGCGGCCGAAAAGGTACGCGCTTGCGAGAGCGCGTTCTGGCCGATCGTGCCGTCGAGCACGAGCAGAACTTCATGCGGGGCCTCGGGAAGTCGCTTCATGATCACGCGATGAATCTTGCGCAACTCCGTCATCAGATCGTCACTCGTGTGCAGACGACCGGCGGTGTCCACGATGACGATGTCAGCGCCGCGCGTTATTCCGGCATCGACGGCGTCGAACGCCACTGACGCGGGATCCGATCCGGGAGCGCCGCCCACGAAGTCGACGCGGGCACGCTCCGCCCACACGCGCAGCTGATCGATCGCACCGGCGCGGAACGTATCGGCGGCGCCAAGCAGCACCTTCTTGCCTTCTTTCTGGAACTGCGCGGACAATTTGCCGATGAACGTGGTCTTCCCTGCCCCGTTCACGCCGATCACGAGCACCACGGTGGGACCGCTCGTGGCGCGGAGCAGCGCGGGATCGGCGTTGCCCTTCCGCAGCGACGCCTCGATGCCCTTGGCCAGGGCACCGCGGAATTCCGCCTCGGTCTTGACTTCCCCGCGCTTGGCGCGGAGCTCGACATCGGCCACCAGCGCCAACGACGTGGTCACGCCGAAATCGGATTCGATCAGGAGCGTCTCGAGCGCCTCGAGCGACCCTTCGTCGACGCCCTTGAAGAGCACCGAGATATCGGTGCGGGCAATGTCCTTGAAGCGCTGCCAGAGCGAGCGCTTGGGAGCTTCATCTTTGCGGCGAAACAGGCGAGCCATTCTTGACCAGGCGGAGAGAAACGAAGCGTTGAAGGCGTGACGACGATCAGCGATAACCGCTCGCGCGGCGTCCGATCCATTCGCCGCAGAGCAGCAGGAGCGCGAGCACGAACGGCCAACCGGCATCGGCCAGTCGTGGCGCATCAGATGCCAGGGCGCCGCGGGAGAGTACGCCGTCCCGCACCGTGGGCGCCCTCGGTACCCACTCGCGCGAGGCGTTCACCACGAGCACGCTGGCCCCACCAACCGCCTGCACATCGTACACCCCAGCGGCCAAGGCGGGCGAGGTGGTTTCGAAGCTCGAGCCGGCAAAGCGGAGCGTGAGTGAATCAGCGATGGCAGGGCCTCCGCGGCGGCTGAGCCGCACAGCGACGATGGAATCGGCCCCACCGCGTCGCCATGCCACCGGATCACCGGCGCGCATGAGCGACGCGATCGGACGGGCCGCCCGCACGTCGCCGCGACCGGCGGCCAGCCAGTCGAAGATCGCGCCCCAGAGCGCACCGAAGGCCTCCGCCGAGCGCCCGCCGCGCAGGGCCCACCCGGCGTAGCCCGAACCTGAGACTACGACGGTGCGAACGCCGTTGTCGGACCGGGCCGCGATCGCCGCCACCGCTTCGCCACGCTTTGCCAACTGCGCGGTCAACACAGGCATGGTTCCGCGCGCCGGGCCGGCCAAGGTCAGCGGCGGCAAGGAATCGAGCGGTAATCCCGCCAGCGCCGCCGCCAGCGGCGAGACCGGCACGCCCGACGCATACCATTCGGGCGTCCGCGCCACTTCGCCTGCCCGCGCCAACGCAGTGGGCGGCGCGGGAATCCACAGCGCCTTGGCGCCGGTCGCGCTCCGAGCGGCCACCCGCGGGCGCCACGTGGTGTCGCCGTGCACGATGAGCATGCCCGCCGCACCGGCCTGCGTCTTCACGTCGTCTTCGCTGATCCGCGCGAGCGAGCCTTCCACCCGCCAGACGCCCGGCGCGAGGCGCAGGAAGGCCCGTGTGGGCACGTTCAGGGCGCCGCGCAGGACCACCAGTGCTTCACGCACATCGAGGTCAGGCGCGGTCGATACGAACACCGCCGACGGTCGGTCGCCGATGTCGATGGTACTGGAGAGCGTGTCGTTGCGCGGCTCCGCATCGCCGGGGACCAGTAGCACCGAGCGCACGATCGCAGCGCGCGCACCACGCGGCAACGCGATCGTGGTGGTCACGCGGGTGGAGGTGAGCGGCGCGAGCGGCGGCACGGGGAGTTGCACAGGTGCGAGACCATCCATCAGCACGAGCAACTGTGCATCGGGCGTCGCCATGGCGCCCGCCACGATCGTGGCGGCGACGGTGATCGTATCACCTGCCGTCGCATTCGTGGGCACCGCCATATCGGCGATCGCCCCATCGGTGCGCGGGGCATTGGCGAGCACGCGCACGATCGAGCCCAATGGCGCCTCTGCCAGCGACTCGGCGTCATCCACTTCCCCGTCGGTGAGCAGCACGAGCGGTCGCCCCAGCGACGCCGCCCGATCGACGGCGACGCGCACGCGCGAAGCCTGGTCGTCGGAGCGCAACGATGTGATGTCCGACGCGCCGATGTCGCGTATCGAATCACCGATAACGACGAACGCGTCGGCCCCGGGTGCATCGCGCGCGGCAGCCGCAGCGAGGCGTTCGCGCCAGCCTTTGACGGCGGAGTTCTCGTCACCCACGGCGCGGCGAGACGAGGCCGACACGTCGATGGCCACCAGCGGCGTGGCAGGTCGAGGCGGCGCCGACGGCGCACCGAACAGGATGGCCGCGACCAGCGTCACGGCGAGAGCGCGCAACGCGCCGAGCAGGAACGCGCGGGAACGCGCCGCGGCCCCGACGCGCCCGTAGGCGAGCCAGGCCACGGCAACGCCGAGTGCGAGGGCAAGTATCCAGCGAATCACGACCGTAACGTCATCGATCGGCACGATTGGAGAAAGGGCAAAGGGCAAAGACGCCGAAGCCTCTTTGCCCTTTACGCAGCACGATGCGGATCGGTTCAGTTGCCAGCGACGCGCGTGATGACCGGAGGCGCGGCCCCGTTTGCGGCGCGCGGGCCATCGAGACGGGCGAAGAGTCGCGCTTTGAGATCCTCGAAGCTGGCGCGCTGGCCGGCAGCGAGCGGCTCTCCGGTGACGTTGCGCAGAGCCACCCGGGGATCGCGATGCTTGCCATTCACCAGCACTTCGAAATGCAGGTGTGGCGCGGTGGAGAGGCCGGTGGTGCCGACAAATGCCACCGTGCGCGAGATGGACACGCTGGAGCCGCGACGGATGCCCGCCGCAAAGCCATTGAGATGGCCGTAGCGCGTGACGAAGCCATTGCGATGCCGGATCTCGAGTACGCGACCGTATCCGCCCTTCCATCCGGCAAAGATCACGGTCCCGTCGCCGAGTGCGCGAACCGGCGTACCGCGGGCAGCCGCGTAGTCCATGCCCTGATGCGCGCGCATGGTGCCGAGGATGGGGTGACGACGCATGCCGAACACGCTGGAGATGCGTCGGAACGCGAGCGGTGCGCGCAGGAATTCGGCGCGCATGGATTTGCCCTCGCCATCGAAGTACGACGCTTTGTCACCCTGCGCAAAGCGCACGGTCTCCACGCGACGGCCGCCGACGGTGAGACGCGCCGCGATGACGTCACCGGGGCGCACGGCGCCGTTGGGTGCGCGCTGGCGCTCCATGAGTACTGTGATCGTGTCGCCGACACGCAGATCGCGGCTCAGGTCGACGCGGTACTCGAGAATGTCGGCGAGCGAGTAGGCGACTTCGCTGCGCACATTGGCGGGGAAGGCATCGGCCCCCTGGGCAATCGCCCCAGTGAGCGTAGACGACACGACACCACCGACCACGACGGTATCGGTGGTCCACGCGAGCTTCTCTTCCTTCTCCAACCATCCCGACCGCGAGCCAGCCGAGGCCGAGCGCGTGAAACGGACAAGTCGGTCGATCGCGAGCTGCAGCACGACCTCGGAGGCGCCGGAATCCGGGCCAATCCTCGAGGTGATCGTGGTGCCGGCGCGGATCTTTCTGGCGTCGATGGCCTGCGACTCGAGCAGCACGCGGGCTGCCTGATCTCGAGGAACGCCGGCGCGTTCCAGCACGGCGACGAGCGGTTCCCCCCGTTTGACGGTATCGACTCTGGTGCGCCACTTGGCGGCGACAGAAACACGAGACCCCGCATCGAGAACTCTCGCGGCGGGGCGTTCGGGGACAGGACGTCCCAACGCAATAGCGGCGGCTCCGACACCAGCACAGAGGGTAGCCATCAGGAGCCGTGCGCGCGCGCTGGTCAATCCATCTGTCTCCGTATGAACGTCGGGATTTCCATGTCGTCGAGCTCAGTGCCGGGCGACGAGGAAACGGGAGGAACGCGAGGCGGGCGAGGTGGTGCCCCTTCCCAAGCAGGACGAGCAGGGGCGGCCGCAGGTCTCACCACGGGCCGATCCCTCGTAGGGAACGGAAGCACCGACGGATTGGGCTTGGCGGCAGCCGCTACCGCAAATGATGCAGCGGGCGGATTGCCAGCGGAAGGGGCTGTTGTGCCGATCGGCACATTACGGACGAGTCCGTTTCCGGCGGCTCCCTGCATCTGTCGGTCAAAACCGGTCGCAATGACCGTCACCCGGATCTCGTTCATCATGGCGGGCTCATGCACGGCGCCGAAGATAATTTCGGCGTTGTCTCCCACCGCGTCGTGCACGATGTCATTGATCTGCGTGACTTCGCCGAGGGTGAGGTCTTCACCGCCGGTGATGTTGACCAACACGCCGGTGGCGCCGGAAATCGACACGTTGTCGAGCAGCGGCGAGGCGATCGCCTGCTGGGCGGCTTCCATGGCGCGGTTCTCGCCGCGGCCGATGCCGGTGCCCATGAGGGCCGAGCCGCCGTTCTGCATGACGGTACGCACATCGGCGAAGTCGACGTTCACGAGGCCGGTCTCGCTGATCAGCAGCGAAATGCCTTGCGTGGCGTGGAGCAGCACTTCGTCGGCCTTCTTCAGGGCCTCGTGGAAGGGGATGCCCTTGCCGACCACGGCCAGCAGTCGCTCGTTGGGCACGATGATCATCGTGTCCACGTGCTTTCGCATTTCGGCGATGCCCTCTTCCGCCTGTCGCATGCGCTTGCGTCCTTCGAACAGGAACGGACGCGTGACGATGCCGACGGTGAGTGCTCCGGCTTCGCGCGCCAGTTCGCAGATCACCGGCGCCGCACCGGTGCCGGTGCCGCCGCCCATACCACAGGTGACGAACACCAGATCGGCATTGCCGAGCACGCGCTTGGTGTCTTCGCGATTTTCGTCGATGGCCTGACGCCCGATCTCCGGGCGTGCACCGGCCCCGAGGCCTCGCGTGAGCTTCTTGCCGATCTGAATCTTGACGTCGGCCTTGGAGTTCATGAGCGCCTGCGCGTCGGTGTTCACCGAGATGAACTCGACGCCCTCGAGGTGTTCCTCGATCATGCGGTTGACGGCATTACCGCCACCGCCGCCGACGCCCACGACCTTCATGCGGGCATTCTGGGCGACGTTTTCTTCGAACTCGAAGGTCATGCGAGGGAGCTCCATACGGGGCTTGGCGGGCTCAGGGTGGTTCGCACAGCAACCCGACAGCAGGCTGGGTTGCCACAAGTCCTTTGCCGCGAGCTCCGCCGACGTCGGCGGTCCGCGCACGGACTCTCAGGGATGTGGAAGATCATGCCGCACGATGCAAAAGCTTCCCTAGAATACACGTTCGGGAGTGCAGCGCAACCCGTGGAATCCGTTGATGTTGGACGGATTCGTCACGACTGCGGACATCGGAAAAGGCGGCGCGCTTTATCCACATGGCGGTCACGTTCAATGGCTTGTGACATTCGTGAATGGTGCTTCGGAACAGATCACACAGAGGCAAAGAGAAGAAAGAGGAAAAGAGGAAAAGAGACCTCGATGACCAACTCGGGCGACTCCTTTCCTCTTTTTCTCTTTTGCTCTGTGTAATCTGTTCTGGGACCTACTTTACCGCCCACCTGCCGGGGCAGTCACGGCGGGCTTCGCTTCCACCGTCCCCCCGGCGTCGTTCCAGTTGATGAGGCTGTTGAACACCATGTTGAACTCGCCGTGGTTCTGCCACCGGTAGATCGGGTTGTTCGCGAACATGATCACGCGACCGTTCCCCTTGACCGCGCCCGGCACGTCGACCGCGAACGGACGCGCCCGCAGCGAATCGGCGCCGGTCATGAGACCCGAGAGCACGGCTTTGTCGCCACCGACGTAGCGCGCGAGCACGTTGCCCTCGTCGGCGATACCGACTTTGAACGGCGTGCCACCGACGTACTTCACCGGGATCACCGTCTTGCCGAAGCCGTAGAACACCGGATGCTCCGGACGGGTGATCGTGGCTTCCACCAGCGGTCGCTGCGACGTGAGCCCCGGTACGGTGACCTTGTCGACGGTGCGCGCCCAGCCGAACTCGATCGGCAACCGTGCCGACTCACCAATCGCGATCAGCGTGCCGCCCGACGCCAGGAACGACGCGAAGGCATCGACGCCCGGCTGACCGAAACCGCCCGTCATGTCCTTCGTCTCACCGTACATGCCGAGGAATGTGTACTTGTCGTTCTTGAGATACGGCTGCGCGCGCGCGGCCGACGCCTGCATCACCGTCTGCCGACTCAGGTTCTGCTCGGCCATCAGGATCACGTCGTAGTCCTTCCGCAGGTTGCCCTGCACCACACGCTCTTTGTAGATCAAGTTGAACGGAATCTTGAACTCGTCGAACGTCAGACGATACCAGCCCAGATTCTGCGTGCCACTCCACTGCGAGTAGATCGCCACGCGTGGCACATCGGCGTCGTGCATCGTGACGGTGGGCATGTTGCCCAACATCGCGGCAGTGAGCCCCAGGGAATCCACCAACGGGCGGACACGCGACGCGTACTTTCCGTCGATCACGAACGAGCCGGCGGGGAACGTGGTATCGCCTGCGCTGAAGCGCTGCTCGGCCACCTTCATCGGCACCGTGCGCAGCAGGTAGCGCAGCGTGACCATGTTGTTCGACCCCGTATGCGCCACGGCGATCGCCGCGTTGCCGGTACCACGGGTGTTCCCCTTGAGCACGATCTTGTTGACCGCCGACACAGCGGCCTTGAGAATGCTCGCGTCGGCGATCTCGACGACCTCCACATCCATGGCGAGCCCCATCGACCAGCCGCTGTCGTCGTACGTGTTCAGTCGCGCGTCGGGATACTGCTGCCGCTCGATGAGATTCTTCGCGAGACGGCCGTACGGCTGATCGCGCTTGATGACGTACGAGCCGGCGGGATACGTGACCGCACCGACCGTGACCGGTGCGGTGGCCTGCCCTACTTCGATGCGCTGCACGCGCAACAGATTCACGAACTCCGCCACGCGCGTCATGTCGCGCTGCAACGGAATCACGAAGCCGTACGGTGCCTTGACCTTGCCTTCCTCGATGCTGTTGCGCGTCTTGATGTAGAAGTTTTCAAGCACGGTGGCCGGGAACATCGACGCCAGCTGCAGCGCCGACAGCACGCCAGTCTGCATGTAGTTCGTGTTCGAGCGACGCGTGAACGTCGCGATGTCGTTGAAGCCGATCGGATTGCCACGATACCACTCACGATCCTGCGCACCACCGCGACCGGTCGGCACGGCGCCGCCGCGTCCACCGCCCAGGCCACCGCCAGACGCCGGCGCCGCCGTGGCAGTGCCGCTGCGCGCGTTGGCCATGGCGGTGCTGTCGAGATCACGACCCGACTGCGTCTCGTACATCTTCATGAGACCGTTGTGGTTGTACGCGACCGATCCGAGATACCCCGGCGACCAGCCATCCATGAACGCATGCGTGTACACCCCCGGCATGCCCCACTTGGTCATCTGCGCCATTTCCCAATTACCGAACCACGGCAGCTCGGCGAACAGGATTGGGTCGAGATTCGGATTCTGCGGCGGGCCGCCGGTATAGGTGTACAGCAACGGCTGCGCTTCATGCAAATCGTGCATGATCGGCGGAAACGCCGTGAAGTACCAATCGATGATCGCGCGCATCTGCACGAGCTTGATGTTGATGTCGCGATTGTTGTCGTGGTACACATACTTGCCCCAGTACGGCACACCGGCGCCACCACCGAAGCCGCCGGGAGCGGGCGGGGCGGGGGCCGCCGTCGGCGCGCGACGGGTGGTGTCCCCGGCCACGACTGGAGCCACGGGCCGCGCGGGCGCAGCGGGCGTGATCGCGGGCGTGATCGCGGGCGTGATCGCGGGCGCCGGAATCGCGGCGGCCATGTCGAGTCCGCGGAAGAACCAGTCCACATTGCGATCGCGCCCGTCAGCGTCGGCCGCTGGCGTCATCGACACATACAGCTGCTCACGAATCTGGCTGATGAGCGGCGACGTCTCGGTCACCAGGCGATAGGCGAGCTCCATCAACATTTCCGACGGACCGGTTTCGCCGCTGTGCAAGCCCCCCATGAAATGATAGTGCGGCTTCGTATCGGCCAGCACCGTCTTCACTTGCGCCTCGGTCATACCGCGAGGATCGGCGATCCTGGCGAGGTTTTTCCGATTCTGCTCGAGGCGCTGCATGTTCGCGTCGGACGAGATCCAGACCACCACCAGCTCACGGCCTTCGTCGGAGCGTCCGATCGTTTCGATCTTCACACGCGGCGACGCGGCGGCGAGCGCCCGATAGTACTTGAGCTGATCGGCGTAGTACGTGAGCTTACGCGGCGCGCCGATGTGATATCCCAGCACGTCGCGCGGTGTGGGGATGCCCGCCACCAACGGCAAGTGATCCACCAACGGGCTGCCGTGTTTGGGATTGGCGAGCCACTCCTGGTAGCTCTGCGTGAACGTCGGATCCTGCTTCTGATTGGGATCGCGCGTTTCGGTCGTGAGCTGCTGAGCAGACAACGAGACGAACGGCGTCACGCCGAGCAACAGCGCATGGCGCACGTTGCGGGAAAACGAGCGACTGACGGCGAACATAGGAACTCCGAAGCAGTAGGGAGTGGGGAGTACGGAGTACGGAGTGGCAAGGGCGGAGTACGGGGTACGGGGTACGGAGACCCCGTCCCCGTACCCCGACCTCATACTCCTTACTTCGCCGTCACGTCAGAACCAATCCTGGAGCCACGTCTTCACGCGCGTGGCCAGCTTGTCGACACCGGCACCCGTGAGCGATGGACGGCGCGCGATCACGCCGCCGAGCGCCACGCGATGGGCGCCGTACAGCGCCAGTCCGACCGCTGTAGCGAAACGCGGCTCGGCGATCTGTTCCACGAGCCCGCCGACCGTGTCGCCCGGCACACCCACGCGTACGCCAAGTCCGAATACGTCGGCGGCAAGCTCGCTCACGCCTTCGAGCGCGGCGCCACCGCCGGTGAGCACGATGCCGGCGTTCAGGCGGCCGGCAAATCCCGCGGTCTGCACTTCGCGCTGCACCTTGTCGAAAATCTCATCCATGCGCTGATGGATGATGTGCGTCATCAGCTCGCGGGAGATGTGTCGCTCACCGTGTGACGCCGATGCGGGCATGGCGATCACTTGCTCGGGGTCGACCATCGGCTCGTACGCGCAGCCGTACGCTTCCTTGAGCTGTTCGGCGTCGTTGTTCGTGATGCCGAGTCCTTGCACGAGATCGCTGGTAACGGCGTTGCCGCCGTAGGGAATCGTGCCGAGATGCCGGATCTTGCCCTCGTGAAACACGGCCAGATCGGTGGTGCCGGCACCGAGTTCGACCAGGATGACGCCGAGTTCCTTTTCTTCTTCGGTGAGCACGGCCAGCGCGCTCGCCAGCGGCTCGAGGACGAGCTCACGCGTTTTATATCCGGCGCGTTCGATGCTCTTGCGCAGGTTCATGGCCGGCGAGCTGCCGATCGTGACGAGATACATCTCTGTCTCGAGACGCGTACCGATCATGCCCACGGGATCGCGGATGCCGTCGGTTTTATCGACGCGGTATTCCTGCGGGATGGCGTGCAAGAGCTCGCGATCCTGCGGAATCGCCATGGCCCGCGCGACTTCGTTCACGCGATCGACGTCGGTGCGCATGATCTCGTGGCCGCTGATCGCCACCACGCCCGTGGAGCACATGGCCCGCACATGCTCGCCGGCGATGCCGACGTACAGCGAGTCGGGGGTGACGCCGGCCACGCGGCTCGCTTCTTCGACGGCCTTCCGGATGCTGCGCGTAGCCTCCTCGATGTCTGAGACGACACCGCGGCGCAGGCCCATCGTGCGGGTGCTGCCCACGCCGAGCACGCGCAGCGTCGGCGTGCGCGGCAGGTCACCGTGCACCGCCGCGACGATGGCGGTGGTGTAGGCGGTGCCGATATCGAGGGCGGCGACAATGGGTTCGGAAGTCATGGCTGTCTGGCGATCACCTGGTCACGAAAACGGAGGTCGATCTCCACCGCACGCAGATGATTCCGCGCGAGGTCCGCTTCCACGGGTAATATGTCCCTGAAGCGCGCTACGGTCACGTCGGAGGTGGTTCGCACCGTCACCCCCCCCAATTTGAAGCGCAATTCGTCCGTTCCGGCCCGTTCGCCATGCGAAACGCGGGCAAAAAGTCGCGGCGCGTCCTTGCGCAGACCGTCCAACACGTTCAGCAACGCACTGTCGGCGGTAGCGGCCACGGGAACGTCCAGTGGATAGCGCACTGGGTCGATGGGCAGCGAATGTCCGGACGCATCGGCCGGTACGAGTCGTCCTTTCCGGGGCACATAGGCCACGGGCTCCCGCTCAACCACGCGAATGAGCAAGGTGCCCGGTAGTTGCCGCTCGACAACCACCGACGCCGCCATGGGGTGCGCCCCGATGCGCTCGGCCAGTGGTTCGAGCGACTGCCACACCGACTGCAGCGTGTCCACCTCGAGCAGCGCGAGCAGTTCCGCGGGACGGGCGTAGCGCACCCCCTCGAAGACCACCCGGCGGGCATGGAAGTAATCGAGACGGGCGAGGGCCTTGGGGCCCCACCAAGGTGCGCCCACGACGAGACCGACGACCAGCAGGAAGCCGAGTGCCCGAAGCCAGCGCAGCCACGTGGGGCGCGCCGCTCTCGGGGCCGCCCCAGGCTTTGCCTTCTTGGCCGACGCCATGCCGGGATCGAACGCCGTGGTGGCCATTACCCGCGCAGCGCCTCGAGCAATTCGGGACCGGTCTTCGTAATGTCCCCGGCGCCCATCGTGATGACCACGTCGCCCTCACGCACGATCGCGCCAAGCGCAGCGGCGGCCTGACTCCTCGGGCCCTGCCATTGCATGACGCCCGCGGGAACGCGGTCGCCAATGAGCGCCGACGTAACGCCGGGCTCGGGCGCTTCACGGGCGCCGTAAATATCGCAGAGCAGGAGTACATCGGCGGCGCCAAGGGCATCGGCGAAATCGGCCTGAAGATCGCGTGTGCGCGAATACAGGTGCGGCTGAAAGACGAGCACAAGACGTCGATCGGGGTACGCATGACGCGCTGCTGCGATCGTGGCCCGGACTTCGGTGGGGTGGTGTGCGTAGTCATCGACCACCTCGATGCCCTGCACCGCTCCCAAACGCTGGAATCGGCGCTCGACGCCGCGGAAATTCGCGAGACCCGGCGCCATCCGGGCGACGGTGCAGCCAAGAGCGAGTCCCGCCCCGAGCGCCGCCATGGCGTTGCGCACGTTGTGCAAACCGGGCACGGCGAGCTGCACCGGTCCGAGATCTTCGCCGTCAAAGCGCACCTGAAAGCGCGAGCCCATCGCGTCGAGCACCAAGTGGTCAGCGACGAGTCGCGCGTCGCCGGCATGCCGAGACGGCGCCGTGCCGGGTGCGGTGGCCGTGTACGCCATCACCTCGTGCCGCGACGCCACGCGCAACGCCATCGCGCCGTCGTCATCGGCGCAGCGCACCACCACGCGCGCCGGCGTGACATACTGCTCGAAGGTGCGCATGATGTCGTCGAGATCGCGATAGATGTCGAGATGATCGGCTTCGACATTGAGCACCACGGCGACCGCGGGATCGAGCGCCAGGAAGGAGCGATCGTATTCGTCGGCTTCGACCACGTACGTGTCGCCGCCGAGTCGGAGATTGCCGGCCCAGAGTTCGACCCGTCCGCCGACCACCCCCGTGGGCTCGCGACCGGCGGCCGCGAGTGCTTCGGTCGCCATCACGGTGGTGGTGGTCTTGCCGTGCGTGCCGGCGACGCCGACGAGTGTTCCACCACTGACCGCATCCGCGAGCGCTTCGGCGCGTCGCACGAGTGGAATGCCGGCGGCACGCGCGGCCACCATTTCCGGATGTGACGCGGCGATGGCCGACGAGTAGACCACAGCCCGCGCACCACTCACCAGTGCAGCGTCGTGCGCAGCGACGGCGATGCGGTAGCGCGCGAGATCGGGGGCACCCGCGGGATTGGCATCGGTCCCCTGAATGCGCACGCCCCGACGGGCGAGTAGTTCAGCGAGCGCACTCATGCCAGCACCGGCAATCCCGATGAAATGCACGGGACGCGGGTCGGTGCGATCGAGCAGTATGGCGGCCGTCAACGACGGAGCGCGGTCGCCGGATTCGGCGCTATCGAGGCGTATGTGCGGCGCAGACATGACTACAATATGGCGACGCGATCAGCCGATCCCCACCGTCTGTATCCCAAGGGTCATGATGACCGATCGCGCGATGTCGGCGGCAGCGCCGGGACGGGCTCGCCGCAGCGCGGCCGTTCGCATCGCCTCTCGCGTGGCGGGATCCTCGCGCATCGAGCGAACCGCGGCATCGAGCGTCGCCGCGGTAAAGTCGCGCTGCGGCACGTAACGGGCGGCGCCCGACGCCTGGGTAGCCTGCGCGTTGTGCGTTTGATGATCCTGCGCGGCGCTCGGGAGCGGGACCAACAGCGCCGGAATGCCCCAAGCGCACAGCTCGGCGATCGTCATGGCGCCGGCGCGTGTGACCGCGAGATCGGCGGCGGCATACGCCTCCGCGATCGGGGCGAGATACGGGCGCACGCGCACCATGTCCGATTCGCGACTCAGGTAGGCGGCCGCCTGTTGCTTGCCGGTGGCCCAGATCACGGCGACGCCGGGAGGAAGTCCCTGCTGCGTCCAAGCTGAGATCACCTCGTTGAGCGCACGCGCGCCCTGACTGCCGCCGACGACGAGCACGACGAACGCATCGTCGGGGAGTCCCCAGAGGCGACGCGCCTCGACGCGAGCGAGCGGAGCGACCGGCGGCGGCTCGATCGGACATCCCAACGGCAGCACCTGCGTGTTCGCACCCACCACGAGCCGATTCGCCGCCTCGGGAAATCCGAGGAACAGCGTTCGTGCGCCTTTGGCGAACGTGCGCGTGGTCAGTCCCGGATGCGAGTCGGGCTCATGCAGCATGGTGGGCACGCCGTGGGCACGCCCCCAGGCCAGCGCCACACCCGCCGCGTAGCCGCCGGTGCCGATGACCGCGCGCGGTGCGTTCGGCGCAGCCAGCCGCGTGATCTCGCGCCACGCACCAACCGCGCCCACGATCGTGCGCCAGTTCTTCCACGGCACCCGACGGTACAGTGGATGCAGATCGAGCAACGTATACGAGAACTCCGTGGTTGGAAGCACGTCGCGCTCGATACCACGCCGCGCGCCGATAAAATGCGGCTCGATATGCGGCGCCTGCTTCACCAGCGCCCGCGCAATCGCCAACCCCGGATACAGATGCCCACCGGTGCCACCACCCGCGAAGAATACTCGTGTCGCGGCCGGGCGCGTCATGCCATGGAAACCAGGGGATCGGTGGCGGTGGCGCCGTACACTCGCTCCCGATCGCTTCCGATATTCACGAGGATGCCGGTCATCGCCAGCGTCAGCACAAGGTTCGAGCGTCCGTATGACACGAAGGGCAACGTCAGTCCAGTGTTGGGGAGCAACCCGATCACCACGCCCAGGTGAATGAACGCGGTAAACACGGTGACGAAGGTGATCCCGATAGCGAGCAGCGCCGTGAACGGACTTCGGGCACGCCGGGCAATGCGGAACCCCAGCCAGCCATACAACGCGAAGGCCACGGTGAGACCGCCGAGTCCGAGGAAGCCGAACTCTTCACCCACGATCGAGCCGATGAAATCGTTGTACGCGAGGGGAAGCCATCCACGCTGCTGATTGCCCTGACTGAAGCCGACGCCCACAATGCCGCCCGACCCGACCGCGACGAACGACTGGTACTGCTGGTCGGCCGTGGCCGACCGTGTCGTCGACTCCTGCTCCTTGGCGAGAAAGCTCTCCACGCGCTTGCGCACGTACGCACTCTGCGACGCCTGAACGCTGATCAGCAGCAGACCCACGGTACCGAACAGCAAAAAGTGCGACACGCGCGCACCACCCACGAACAGCAGGACCGCCATGATGAGGCAGAACATCATGGCCACGGAAATATCGGGCTCGAGAATCGCGAGCACACTGAGCGCACCGATGACCACCGCGAACGGCATGAGCCCTTTGCCCAGATGTTTCACCGCCGCGCCCTTCTTCACGAGTAGCATCGGCGTCCACACCAACACCGCGAACTTGGCCAATTCGGACGGTTGAATCGAGCCATTGAACAGATAGCGGCGCGACCCATACATACTTTTTGAGATCGCTTCCGTGCCCGGCAGGATCACGACGAGCATGAGCAGCAGACTGATGCCCATGATGTGCCACGCGTACCGCCGCCAGATCTCGGCGTCGACTTTGGCACAGATCGCGAACGCGGCCCCTCCTACGACGACGCCGGTAAACTGGCGCAGCACGAAGAAATGTCCGGGACTATTGGCCGAAATGGCCTGCAGTGCGCTGGCGCTGTACAAGACCGCCAACCCAAAGGCCATGAGCACGGCCGTCACGAGCAGCAGGGCGCGCGCCTCGAGCGACATGCGCCACCGTTCGCGCGTACCAGCCATCACTGCCCGCGCCGTACCGCTCACAGCGCGTCCACGGCGAGCACACCCGCCAGTCGCGCAAACTCCCGGCCACGTTCTTCGAAGTCGTTGAACATGTCGTAGCTGGAACAGGCCGGAGACAACAGGACCGCGTCTCCCGCCGCCGCGAGCGCGCGCGCCCGCCGCATGACCTGCTCGAAACTGTCCGACCCGCAATGCTCCACCATCACTCGTCCGTGCAGCGGCGCCTCGAGATCGCCGGTGATCAGCGCGCCGGCTTCGCCGTACGCGAGCACCGCCTTCGCGGTGCGCAGCAGCTCGGGAACGAGCGCGGTGTACGACTCCCCCTTGTGGCGTCCACCGAGCAGCACGATGGTGGGGCGCATCATGCTGGCCAGCGCCACGTTGGTGGAGTCGATGTTCGTGGCCTTCGAATCATCGAGCCAGAGTATGCCGTGGCGATCGACGACCGGCTCGAGGCGATGCGCCAGCGCGTGGAATGTCGCGACGGCTGTGGCCAGCTGCGCGCGGGCCGACGGGAGACGATGCATCGGATCGGCCGCCATCACCGCCAGCAGCGCCGCCAGCGCGTTGGCGACGTTGTGGTCGCCCACGAGTGCGAGTCGGTCACGCGCCACGACTGGTTCGCCGAATACCTGCAGCATGCCGGCGTCGCGATCGTAGTAGCCATCCACATCGGTGCGATGCACGGAAAAACGGTGCCACTGCCCGGGGATACCGGCCACCAGCGCCTCGACATCGGGATTGTCGGCCGTCGTGACCCACTGCGACGCCGGTTCGGCGTTCGAGAACAGGCGCTTCTTGTCGGCGTAGTACTCGGCCACGTTGGCATAGCGATCGAGATGATCGGGGCTGAGCGTGGTGAGCACACCCACATCGGGCATGATGCCGGGTGTGTCGTGCAATTGGAACGACGACAATTCGAGCGCCGCCCACACCGGCGGCGATTTCATGAGCGCCAGCTCGGAGACCGGTGTGCCGATGTTGCCCACGTCGGCGGCGTCATGTCCTACGGCGCGTAGCAGATGTCCGATGAGCGCGGTCGTGGTGGTCTTGCCGTTGGTGCCCGTGACGGCGATGTAGCGGAGTGCCGGCTGCAAGCGCAGCGCAACCTCGACCTCACTGACCACCGGCACGCCGGCACTGAGCGCAGCCCGAATCGGGGGCGCCGTGGGCGGAATGCCGGGACTGACGACCAGGACCGCACAATGCGCGATGCGCTGCACGTTGTGCACGCCAATATCGACACTGGTGCCTTCGCGCTCGAGTATCGCCCCGGCGCGGCGCACGGCTTCCGAGTTCGACGCATCCGAGGCGTACACCGACAGCCCCGCGGCGCGCAGCAGGCGCGCGGCGGCGATACCACTGCGGGCGAGTCCGATGACCGCGAACTCTCCCCGCTTTTCGGCGAGTCGTCGCGCGACGATCGACGCGAGCTCCTGCGGCAGCCGTGCGTCACCCATGGTTGCGCTCCGTCAACGCAGTTTGAGCGTGCTGAGCGCGAGAATCGCGCAGAGTACTCCGATGATCCAGAAGCGAATCACGACCTGCGTCTCCGGCCAGCCCGACAGCTCGAAGTGATGATGCAACGGCGCCCGCTTGAATACACGATTCCGCTGCGCGTATTCCAGTCCGAACCGCTTTTTCCGGTACTTGAACACCGAGCGTTGCAAAATGACCGACACGGTCTCCGCCACGAACACGGCCCCCACGATCAGTAGCAGGAACTCGCTCTTGAGCAGAATGGCGATCGACCCCAGCGCTCCACCGAGCGCGAGCGAGCCGGTGTCCCCCATGAACACCTGCGCCGGATGCGCGTTGTACCACAGGAAGCCGATGCAGGCCCCGACCACCGCCGCGCAGAACACCGTGAGCTCACCGGCGCCGCGCATGTAGAAAATCTGCAGATACGCACTCGTATCGACGCGGCCGGCCACATACGCGAAGAGGCCGAGCGTGAGCACGGCAATCGCCATCAATCCGGCGGCCAATCCATCGAGACCGTCGGTGAGATTCACGGCGTTACTGAAGCCCGTGAGAATGAACGTGACCCACGGAATGTACATCCATGCCGCCCACGCGAACGCCGGCACGACCAGGATGTACTTGAAAAACGGCAGCGTCGTGCTGGCGCCGGGAAGGGTGGAAACCGGAAACAGCAGCAGAATGAGCCCGAGACCAATGCCACAGGTAATCTGGCCGGCGAGTTTGTACCGCTCGACGAGCCCTTCGTTCTTCTTCCCCTCGCGCTTCTGCCGCAGTTTGAGGTAGTCGTCGAGAAACCCGATCATGCCCATCCACGCGGTGACGGCCATGGCGAGCAACACGTAGCGATTGCTCAGGCGCGCCCACAACAGCACCGGCACGAACGTGGCGGCCAGGATAATGAGGCCGCCCATGGTCGGCGTGGTGCCCTTCCCGGCGTGCGAGTCTGGCGTGCCCTCACGCACCACCTGATGTACGGCCATCGCTCGCAGACGGCGAATGATGACAGGGCCGAACACGAACGTGAGCAGCAGCGCCGAGACGAATGCGGCGGCCGATCGGAACGTGATGTAGTTGAGCAGATTGAAGACGCGCACGTCGCGCGCCAGCGGCTGGAGCAGAAAGTACAGCACTAGGCCGTCGCCCAGCTGGTCAGCGTGGGAACGAGCCGCTCGAGACGCATCCCACGGGAGCCCTTGAGCAGCACGATGGCATTCCGTCCGAGTCGCGGTTCCATGAGCGACCACAGCGCGTCGAAGTCCGGCGTCGCGATCACGCGCGGATCAGACGGCGACACGTCAGCGAAGGCCAGCGCGAAGTCACCGACGCCGACGATCAGATCGGCCTTGGACGCCAGCGCTGCGGTGGCCACATCCCGATGCTGCTGCGCCGACTGCGCGCCGAGCTCCCGCATCGTGCCGAGAATCGCCACGCGCTGTCGACCGGAACCAACGCGACCGAGCAAGTCGAGCGCGGCGCGCACTGAGGCCGGATTCGCATTGTACGCATCGTTGATCAGGATCAGCTCGCCCAGCTGCTCCCATTCGCCGCGCATACCAGGCACCGGCATCTCGGCCATGCCCGCTGCCGCGTCGGCCAACGGCACCCCACAGGCGCCGGCGGCCGCTATGGCCAGCATCGCGTTGGCGGCCTGATGCGCGCCACGCAGCGGCAATGTGAAACGGATGCCGTCGACGTCGAGCCACGGGCGTCCCTCCGCGTCGAGCCCCCACGCCGTGGGCGTGACGGTGCCCTGCTCGAGACCCGCCGACAGCACGGTGGTGGCACGCGCCTTCGCAAGCTCCATGACTTCGGGATGGGCGGACGGCA
>Ga0105049_10002462_pt1 | contig 21954 bp, 15 predicted proteins | sample MAT06_FD_78087 | JGI IMG/M metagenome (GOLD analysis project Ga0105049, IMG submission 78087) | Freshwater microbial communities from Lake Fryxell liftoff mats and glacier meltwater in Antarctica - MAT-06 | ecosystem: Environmental > Aquatic > Freshwater > Ice > Liftoff microbial mat | place...
CGCGTAGTGGTGAAAGGAGGTGATGGGGCGTCGTTGGGGGGCATGAGGACCGGCTGACTTATGCGTTGCGACTGAGGCGGGGTCAGTCGATTGGGACGGAGGTGTGGTGAAAATGGCAGGCTTATGTTCGGCGATTACCAGCAATTGCAGGGATACGTATTGGCAAGGGAAATAAGTCGGCCAGAAAAGCTCCAAGAATGCCTGCTACGCCCGAGCGGCAGTAGAATTAAACAACGAGTTACGCAAAAGGCTACAATCTTCAATCCGCTCCGCTGGGCTGAAGACCTGTGGCTGCCAGAATCAGACAAGAATTGATGCGTCGTGCCGTTTGAAAAGGTATCCGGTTCAGTCGCGAGAGGTACAAACACTAATGCCCCGACCACACGTATTCGTTACTCGGCAGATCCCGGATGTCGGCCTGAAGTTACTCGCCGAATCGTGCGAACTGGACGTATGGCCGGAGCGATTGCCGCCCTCTGTCGATGTTCTGCGCGACAAAGTCTGCGACTGCGAGGGTTTGATTTCGCTGCTCACGGATCGCATCGATGCCACGATAATGGACGCGGCACCGAAGCTAAAAGTGATTTCGAATTTCGCGGTTGGCGTCAACAACATCGATGTGGCGGCGGCGACTGCGCGGCGTATTCCGGTCGGTAACACGCCCGGCGTGCTCACCGAAGCGACGGCGGATATCGCGGTGACACTGCTACTTGCGGCGGCCCGGCGGCTCGGCGAAAGTGTCGCCGACGCCAAGGCCGGACGCTGGCTGACGTGGGAACCGCTCGGCTGGCTCGGCCAGGAACTCAGCGGCCGCACGCTCGGCATCGTCGGCATGGGGCGGATCGGGTTCGCCACCGCGAAACGCCTCCACCACGGCTGGGGCATGAAGGTCATTTACACCGCACGCACGCCGAAGCCCGAGGTAGATGCCGAACTCGACGCCACCTGCGTCGATTTCGAAACGCTCTTGCAACAAAGCGATTTCGTCTCGGTTCACGTCGACTTGAATGCGACGACGAAGGGGTTATTCGGCGCGAGCGAGTTCGCAAAAATGAAACCGTCCGCCGTGTTCGTGAACACCGCACGCGGCCCGCAGGTGGATCAAGTGGCGCTCGCGAATGCACTGCGTTCGGGCACGATCTTCGCGGCAGGCATCGACGTGACCGAACCCGAACCGTTGCCGCCGAACCACGAGTTGTACGCGATCCCGAATTGCGTAATCGCCCCGCACATCGCGACTGCCACCGTACCCACCCGCAACGCAATGGCGATTAAGTGCGCCAACAACCTGCTCGCCGGCATCCACGGACAACGCCTACCCGACTGCGTAAACCCGGAGGTGCAGATGTGACTGTGGGAATTTACTCGAAAAACTCCGCGACTTTGCACGCGAACCCCGGCAGCACATCCCCGCCGGTGATGGTGTCGTCTTCGCCGAGTTCGACGCCACGCATGTTACCGGAGTAAACCATCACGGTTCGCGCAACGGGGTCGACGACCCAGATGAGTGTCGTTCCCGCTGCGATGTACTCGCTGATCTTTTCCTGGATCGCGCGGCGACGATCACTCGGAGAAAGCACTTCCACGGCAATGTCGGGTGGGATACGGTTGTAACCTTGTGGACGGTTCGGAACTCGCGAAATGCTGTAGTACGAAACGTCAGGTCCACGCACGGTATCGGGGTCGGTCTCGATGCAAACACCGGCTTCCGGCATGACCCATCCCAGGCGATTCGGTGTGACGAGGTTTTTTAGTAGCCATAAGATTTGGCCTTGAACGAGCCCATGTTCGCTTTGAATTGGTGGCAACGTCACAATCTCCCCGCGTACGAGTTCTTGCTTCGAACCATCTGCTGGCTCTGGCATGTTCATGAACTCTTCTGCGGTTATGAACTGAGTTATCGTCGTCATATTCCGGCTCCTTCGATTCGTTGTACATTTCTCAATCTGCGAAGAACTCCGCGACCTTGCACGCGAAGCCTGGCAGCACGTCGCCGCCGGTGATGGTGTCTGCGGAATCGTGTTCGACGCCACGAATCGAACCCGCGTAAACCGTGGCGATCTGGAGTTCGGGATCGACGAGCCAAATCAGCGGGACACCCGCGCGAATGTATTCGCGGATTTTGTCGCGAACTGCACCGCGTCGATCGCTAGGCGAAAGTATTTCGACGACCAAATCGGGTGGCAACGGGTTGTACCCGTGCGGGCGGTTCGGAACGCGATGAATGCTGTAGAAGGAGATGTATGGGCCACGCACAGTATCGGGATCGCGTTCGATCGTGACGGCATTTTCCGTCAAAACCCATCCGAGCTTTCCAGGATAAACGACGTTTTTCAGCAACCAAACCATGTGTGCCTGAACCAGACAATGTTCGTCCTGATTCATCGCCATCGTCACGATCTCCCCACGGAGCAGTTCTTGCTTCGAACCATCTGCTGGCTCTGGCATGTTCATGAACTCTTCGGCCGTGATCAATTTTGTCGCAATCGCAGACATATAACACCTTCGAAACATGCCGGGAATTTACAAGAAAAACTCAGCGACTTTGCACGAGAACCCTGGCAGCACGTCGCCACCGGTGATGGTGTCGTCTTCGCCGAGTTCGACGCCACGCATGTTACCGGCGTAGACCATCGCAGTTTGCGTTTCGGGGTCAACGACCCATACGAGGCGAACGCCAGCGGCAAGATACTCGCGGACTTTTTCGCGAACCGCGCCTCTTCGGTCGCTCTGCGAACGAATCTCAATCGCGAGATCAGGTACGATTTCCGAGTAGCCCGTGGGACGAGTGGGCGCGCGTTCGATACTGAAAAAGAAAATGTCTGGCCCTCGAACGCAATCGGGGTCTCGTTCCGTTATTACTCCCGATTCGCTGCCGACCCACCCGAGACGCTTCGGTGTAACAACGAGTTTGAGCAAGAAAACAATCTGTGCCTGTGTAAAGCCGTGTTCCTGTTTCGTCGGTGGCATCGTCACAATCTCCCCGCGTACGAGTTCTTCTCGCGACCCATCTGCCGGCTCGGGCCGTTCGGCGAACTCTTCTGCGGTGATCCATTTCGTCGTGAGCGTTGTCATATCGCTTCCTCGTTCGGTTGTCGGTATCATAACAGCCTGCGAAATGGTTCACACACCCCAATCGGAACTCCTCCATGCGATGGCTACTTGTGTTGTTTGCATTCGTTCCGCTTTCCCCATTCCACACTCCGCAATTGCAAGCGGCGGACAAACCGGTGCCGACTTCGGAAGCGGCGGCGAAGATGAAAGTTCCGCCGGGGTTTCACGTCACGCTGTTCGCGGGTGAGCCGGACATCGTCCAGCCGATCGCGTTCACTTTCGACGATCGCGGTCGGATGTGGGTCGTCGAATGTCTGAGTTACCCGAAGTGGAGCCGCAATGGCAAAGGGCACGATCGCGTCGTGATCCTCGAAGACACCGATGGCGACGGCAAGCACGACAAGAAAACCGTGGTGATCGATAACGGCGTGAACCTTTCGGGTATCGAGTTCGGCTTCGGCGGCGTCTGGCTCTGTTCGTCGCCAAACCTGATTTTCGTGCCAATTGCCGACGACAAGCCGAGTGGCCCGCCAGTGATTCACCTCGACGGCTGGAACATGACCGACACGAAACACACCGTATTTAACAGCCTGATTTGGGGGCCGGACGGCTACTTGTACGGCACCAACGGCATTCAGTCGAAGGCGTTCATCGGTGCGCCGGGCACGCCGAAAGAGAAGCGGCCGTACATGGATTGCGGCGTCTGGCGTTACCACCCCACCAAAAAGAACTTCGAAGTCGTGGCGACTGGCACGACGAACCCGTGGGGCCTCGACTTCGACGAACACGGCGAAATGTTCATCACGAACTGCGTGATCGACCACCTGTTCCACGTCGTGCCCGGCGGGCGATACGAACGCATGTACGGCCAGGACTCGAACCCGTACGCCTTCGGGCTGATGAGCAGCGCAGTGGACTACAAGCACTGGGGGGGCGGCCACTGGACTGACGGTCGCGCCGATCTAAAAACCGGCCTGAAGAAGCAACACGACGACGCGGGTGGCGGCCACGCGCACAGCGGCGCGGCCATCTACCTCGGCGATAACTTCCCGAAAGAGTATCGCAACACGCTGTTCACCTGCAATATCCACGGCAACCGCCTCAACAACGACGGCCTCGAACGCACGCCATCGGGGATGAAGGGCGTCCGCCGTCCGGACTTCCTGCTCGCGAACGACCCGTGGTTCCGCGGCATCTGCGTCAAGCAAGGCCCCGACGGCGGCTTGTACGCCAGCGACTGGAGCGACACCGGCGAGTGCCACAACTACGACGTCGCCGACATCAGCAACGGCCGCATCTACCGCACGATCTATGGCGACCGAAAGAGTTGGAAGGGCGATGTCAGCAAGATGACGGACGGAGAGTTGTGGAATCTGCATGAATCCAAGAACGAATGGCTAGTACGGAAAGCGCGGCGCGTCCTTCAGGAACGTGCCAGTGTGGGAACGATTGCTTCGAGCCCATGGCCGGAACACAAACTTTTCGTTTCCGATGACCCCATGTTGAATCTGCGCGTCATGTGGACGAATTTCGCAACCGGGCAGTTTACGTTCTACGCGATCGCCGCATCTAACAAGAACGAAGCGATTGCCGTTTGGGCAACTCGACTCGGAATGGAAGCGGCGAATACACAAACCCAGTTCTTGGCAACAATTCGAAACATGGCATCGGAAGCGACATCGCCGTTTCAGCGTGGGGCGATTGCGGCCTCGTTGCCGCGCCTGCGCCTCGAAGATCAGTTCGGGTTAGCCCCGCTCCTGTTCGCAAAAACCGAAGACAATGCCGACGCGAAGCTCGCGCAACTGTACTGGCTCGGCATTCAGCCTGCCGTGCTGGCGAAGCCCGACGAAGCGCTGAAACTCGTCAACGAGATTGCCATTCGGCGGGTGCGGACGAACATCGTTCGCCTCGTGCTGACGTTGCCGAATTCGGAGCCGACGAAACAACTCGATGCGGTCTTCCCGATTCTGAAATCGGCACCGAATAACGAGACGCGGCAAGACATTCTGCAAGGGATCGTGCAGGCATTCGAGGAACGCAAAAGCGTCGTGCCGCCCGAGAGTTGGAAGGCCATCTACGAGGCGATGTCGAAGCACCCGAACGCGGCCATCGTCGCACTCACCAACGATATTGCGCTGAAATTCGACGACTTACGTGCCATCGCAGACATGAAAGCCAAGATCGTCGCAACGGGCGATGCCGGCGAACGGAATCGCACGATCGCACTGTTGGCCGCTCGCAAGACCGCCGCGCTTTCGCCGATGCTGCGGACGCTGTTAACCGATCCTGCGGTTCGCCGGTCCGCGATCATCGCGCTGTCGAACTACAGCGATGACACGACCCCATCAGCGATTCTGAAGGTATACACCAGTCTCACCGTCGACGAAAAAGCCGATGCCGTGCAGACGCTGTCGTCGCGCGCCGGTTACGCGATGGCGCTCCTCGACGCAGTCGAGAAAGGCACCGTTGCCAAGGCCGACATTACCGCATTCACCGCACGCCAAATCGGGACGCTGAAGGACCGAATCGTCGTCGCGAAGCTCAAGGCCGTCTGGGGCGAAGTGAAGCCAGCGAGCGCGACCCGCAACGTGCAGATTGCGAAGTTCAAAGCGATGCTGTCGCCGGACATGCTGAAGACGGCGGACGAAAATCGCGGGCGGGTGTTGTTCACGAAGAACTGCGCAACGTGCCACAAGCTGTTCGGCGAAGGGCAAGTCGTCGGTCCGGAACTCACCGGTAGCCAACGGGCGAACCTCGATTATCTCCTCGAAAACGTCGTCGATCCGAGTGCCGTCGTCACGAACGAATACAAGATGACCGCATTCTACCTCTTCGACGGCCGCCTCGTAACGGGCATCATCCGCAAGGACTCGCCCAACGGCGTGACCGTACGAACCGTGAACGAGGAACTCTTCCTGCCCATCGCGGACATTGAAACCCGCAAACCGACACCGAACTCCGTTATGCCTGAAGGCTTGCTCGACACGATGAAGCCCGACGAGATCCGCGACTTGATCGCTTATTTGCAGAAGAAATAGCGTGTGTCCGTCGACCTCCAAAACCGGTTTTGGGGTGTTGCCGAATCGGGATTCGTTTAACTGCGGCTAAACGCGGCTAAACGGGGATAAGATGTCGGTTCTCGTATAAGCTTACTACGCGGCCTTGCTGGCTGGCAACGTCCGAATTGTCTGACTTAGGGTACGATGTCTAACTCTATCGATTTTCCACGCCGCAAGGGAAACACGCGAGCTTACTTCGCGTTGGCGCTGATTGCGTTCCTGGCGATACTGTTTTTCACGGGGGCGTTTTCGTTCCTGTCGTGGGACTCGATTCGCGACAACCTGCAAAGCTGGCAGGCGACCACCCGTGCGAATTTGCCGCTTGCAATCGGGATATTCCTTGGCGTTTACATCCTCGTCGCGTCGTTTTCGATTCCGGTTGCCGGTCCGCTGACACTGCTGGCGGGGGCGCTGTTTGGCCGTTGGCTCGGCACGGCAGTTGTTAGCCTCGGTTCCACTACGGGGGCTTGCGTGGCGTTCCTGTTGTCGCGCTATTTTTTCCGGAATGCGCTCACCTCGCGGCTCGGGGATCGCGGCCTCGCCATGCTCGATGGCATCGAGAAAAAAGGGCGATATTACCTGTTCGCGTTACGGCTGGTTCCGGTGTTTCCGTTTTTCCTCGTCAACATCGGCATGGGCCTGACGCGAATCTCGCTGGTCGCGTTTGCCGCCATTAGCTGGATCGGCATGTTGCCGGGCACCTTCCTTTACGTGAATGCGGGGACGGCACTCGGTGCGATCGACGAACCGAAAGATCTGCTCGCGCCGTCGACGATACTCGCACTCGCTGCGTTCGGGTTGGTGCCGTTACTTTTGCGCTGGCTGTTGTGGCGAGGGACCACGCGGCGCGAAGTGCTCAGGGCCATTGGCATTGCGGTTGTCGTCGTTGCGGTCGCGATGGGGATTCGCATCGCGTTGCGGTACTCGACCGCGCCGGAGATGCCCGTTCCGATCCGCGAATTTTCGAATGCAGAGTACCCTGAAGATCCCGCGTTGCGCTCGGTCCATCATGGCCGATACAACGGCCGTTCGCTGAATCTCGTGCATCGCGACGCGACGCATTTCGATTTCGTCTTCACGGGGAAAGACGCACACATCGCACGGATTGCCTTCCGGAATATCGATGTCAGCCTGATGACGCCGAGCCTGCCGGAGTGGGCGAAAGCGGATGCGGGCGTTCGCCGAATCGCGCTGACGGATCGCCAGTGGAACCGACAACAAGTGCGGTTCGAGCCATCGGAAATCGAGATCGACGGCGGCGACGGTTTCGAGAAAACCACGCTGGTATCCGCCGAACTCGCGAAGAATTGCCTGAACGCGGGGCTGTGGGAACTGCTACTGTTCACGAAGGAAGGCGGCGAAAAAACGCTGTATTACCAAGGTTGGTTTACCTTCCCGCTCGGGCAGTATCGCAAACTCTTCGAGCAAAACACCGGCTTGCCATACTGGCAACACGCCTGGTACCTCGAACACTGGTTCGACCCCGCTGGTACGCATATTCCCGCCGAAGCACTGCGAACAGTTGTCGGCGAACGCATCGTGCCGACCGCGTACGATCCGCACGAACGCATCCTTTCCGGTGGCGAACAGAACCGCAAACGGCGAACGACGATGGCGGAGAACGTCGTCGAATGGGGCGACTTCACCGGCACAAAAAAGATCCGCTTCGCCGCGTTCATTCCGCCGGGCCGCTACAGTGTCGCGAACCCGTGGAAGAACGAGTATCGCCGCCTCGACACGTTCCGCGATGCCGTGTTGCGCGATGTGATATGTCCCGGTTCCAGCAAGCCGTTGCACGAACTCGAACTGCGCTTCGATTCATCGGTGCGTTCGGGTGTGTGCCGGTTTATCGTCGGTGGATTCGATGCGGATGCGCTACCGATTCTGGCGACGAGCGATTACTCCAAAGGACTGTACCGCCCGATGGGTATCGGCGTGCCGCCGTTCTTCCAGACTTACCGCGAAACACAAGCGAACCCGCCGCAACTCGACCCGTTCTACTGCAATTTGCTCGACGAAAACGATCGCTGGATCGACCACCACACGTTCGGCATCGACGGCCCCGTTATGCACCGCGACGAGAAGAACCCGCGCCGCATTCACATCTACATGTTGTCGTACGAACGCCACTCACTCATCGGTCACTGGGTCGTGGATCGGTGATGACACAGGGGTACGACGCTTCGTCGTACCCCTGATGCGCAGCGTCGCAAATCAACTGCGGACGAGGCCCTTGCTTTGCAGGTAGTTGACGATCATTGCGACGCCTTCTTGCACGGTTTGCGTGGCAGCGTCGAAGGTCAGTTCGGGGTTCAGCGGTGGCTCGTATGGGTCGTCGACGCCCGTGAAGCCCATGCCCTTCCCGGCAGCCACGGCAGCACGGGCTTGCTTGTACAACCCCTTCGGGTCGCGCTCTTCGCACGTGCTAATCGGCGTGTTCACGAACACTTCGATGAACGGGATCGCACCCGCTTTGTTATCGGCATGAATCGCACGCGCGGCGTCGCGGTCTTTGCGGTACGGGCTGATGAAGCTCGTAAGCGCGAACAGCCCGCTATCGGCGAACAACTTCGAGACTTCGCCGATGCGACGAATGTTCTCTTCGCGGTCGGCGGCAGAGAACGCGAGGCCGAACTTCTTCGCGGATTCTTCCGAGTATTTGCGCGTGTCCATGAGGATCTTCGGACCGGCGTTCAGGCCGAAGCGAATGTTGTCGCCATCGAGCGTGTAGGCGGCATGGCCGCGGGCAATCAGGACTTGTTCGAGCGCGACGGCGATGGTCGATTTCCCCGAACCGGACAGGCCGGTGAACCACAACGTAGCCCCCGATTGCTTGAGCAACTTCGCCCGTTCGTCGCGGGTGACGGTGCCTTCGTGGTAGAAAATCTGCGTCGCATTCAATTCGGACATCACGAGCCTTTCGAGAAACGGGAGCGAGATTCGTATCAGTACAAGATAGGAAATGGCCCGGCAGTTGGCCGGGCCTGCGGCACGGTATCATCCTGCTCATGTTGGTGTTTGCTTTCAACTGGCTGTTATTCTGCGTCGGGGTTCACGATGATGTTTTGGCTCTTCTTCCGTCGCGACGCGGTGCTGCGAGACAACTTGTCGACGCAACGAAAACAAGGCATTTCTCAGACGTCGCGGCGGGCGAAGCCGATTAGGCCGATGAGCGCGCCGATCGATGCGAGTATGGCGGAGGCGACTACGAATTGTGTCACTTCGGTGGTGGCGTAACTGCCGCGGAGGACGTTCCGCAAACCGTCGATCATCCAGCGCAAGTTCGGGTACTCGTTCGGCAATCGCGATAGCACGAGCATCGCGCTGAAGATCGCGATCCAGAACAGCGTGATGCCGATGACGGTGCCACTCGACAGCGCCCCGATAGTGACGCCCCACGAGACGACGACCGCAAGTACTGACGTAAGTAGCATGATCCCCGCAACGCCGCCCCAGAAGGTGACGTTCGCGCTACTGCCCGTTGCGGATTCGGTGAAAAGCAAGTGGTATGCGAGCAAAACGCCCGTTGCGACGCTGACGAATGTCGTCAGGATCACGATCATTCGCGCGTGCCATTTCGCCAGAAAGTATTGATGGCGACTAATGCCGCGGCTCAGGATCGAATCGGCAACGGTGCCGCGTTCGGAACTGATACTGCTGACGGCAATCAGCGAGATCAGCGACAGGCTGCCGACGGCGAGCGCGCGAAGCAGGTCGTCGGTTTGCACCGCTGTCGTCTGATATTCGCCCGCCTTCGCCGCACCGAGTTTGTACAGAACGTACCCGAGTGCCGCGAGGCCCATCATTAGCACCCACAGGCGATAGACCCAGCTGCGCACGGTCTGGCCGAGGTCGGTTTGCAGCACCGCCCAATACGGTAGCAACCGGTTGAATCGAAACGGCACAGCAGTCGCAGAGGGGGCATCCATTGTCGAATCCTGATTAAACTTGTGACGCAATCCAGGCATCCATCCGTGCGGCCATCTCTCCGTGCGGGACATCCCATTCCTGTTGCGCACCTCGGTGGCAGGATCAGTGGGCTTACACCCACCGCTCGCCTACGCTGCTTCTGCCGAGGAATAGAGGCGAGTGAAGCCGCGCGATTCTTCGCGCTCGACGAGGTCGAGGTACGCTTGTTCGGTTTGCATCCCGACGCTTCGGATGCAGATCAGCGTGACTTTGCTATCGAACAACACCTGGAACACCTGCGCGAGAATTGCGGTGTTCGAGACATCGTCGGTCAGCTTCAGTTCGAGCCGCCGTTGCCGAAGTACCGCTTGCGTGACTTCCTTCATCGCCTTCAATGTCGCCAGCGATTTCGCAATCGATTTCTGATCGCCTTCGAGGTCGAGTTCGTAGTGGTTCTTGCGAATGCGGCCCTTGAGCTCTTGCAGCGACCCGTGGAAGATCAGTTGCCCCTTGTTCAGCACCGCTGCGTGGTTGCAGACTTCATCGACATCGGTGAGGTTGTGGCTGCTCAGGATCAGCGTCTTCTCTGCGGCGAGTGTCTTGATGAGTTCGAGCATCGAGCGCCGCGCTTCGATGTCGAGGCCGTGTGTCGGTTCGTCCCAGATCAGCAACTCGGGCTCGTTAATCAGGCTCGCAGCCACGGCGAGGCGTGCCGTCATGCCGGGCGTGAAGTTCGCGATTGGCTCGCCGGAGTGCGATAGTAAATCGACCGCACGAATCAGCGTCGCCAGCCGCGGTTTGCGTTCGTCGCGCGGCATCCCGAACAGGCGTGCGATGTAGTCCAGATACGTGATCGGTGTCATACCTTTGGGGAACTGCGGATTCGTCGGGATATACCCGATGCGTCGCCGCAGGTCGGCCGAGTTCGGCGTCATCTGTTTGCCGAAGACTTTCGCCCAACCGGCCGTCGGGCGGTGCAGGCCCAAGATCAATCGCAGGAACGTCGTTTTGCCCGCGCCGTTCGGCCCGAGCAAACCGAGGACGACACCTGGCGCAATCGTCAGGGTAGCGTCGTTCAGTGCGATTTGACGGTTCTGGTAGATTTTCGTCAGGTGCGACGATTCCACGACCATCTCGGTACCACGGTCGGCCACGGACTACCCCTAACAAATAACCAAAGTTCAGATCGCGTGATAACCGAACCCGCAACCGGTGTCCAGACGAATCGTCGCAACATCACTGGGGCACGAACATTCTCGCGATCTTCGGGCCGATGACGGGGATCTTGCGAACGAAGGCGAACCAGCGTAACAGGCCGACGTTTGCGAACAGCATCTCGGCTCCCGTACCCGTCTTGCCGTCGATTTGCACGTGAATTGTCCCCGTGGCGTTCGCCAGATCGACTTGATTATCCACGTCGACCGCTTTCACGAGTGCGGCAGCACGTACGTGTTTTGCCAAAGCGCCATCGAACTGGAACCGCACGCGCACGGCCATCGCGGCCGAACGGAGTTGATCGCGAACGACGTTCGGCGGCAGGTATGCCAGTAATAACGTCAGCATGAAGAGCGCGAACATGTTCAACCCCATGAAGGTCGAAATGCCCAAGTGAAATAGGAACGCACCGATGACGATGTACGGTCGCATTTTCGTCCAGACGAGGAACGCGAGCGATAGTTCCATGAACAGCGTGAAGATCACACCGAGGTGGGCCGCAATCGCGTAAATCGCACGGTGGTGCGTCAGCCAGCGGAGCATCGTGTCGTACCACTCGAAGTAAACGAGCGTAAACTCGGGGTTCGCGAGCGTGTCCCAATAGGCGTTCGTATTCCACCAGTTCGTGCCTTTCAGTTTCGACACCCCGGCAGCCATGTAGATGAAGCAGAAGTGAATCTGGATCAGGCGTGTGGCGAAGCCAGTGGCGACGGTCGGCGTCGGCTGCGCGAGAAATGCCGCCGTCGGCGCGTCGATGCTGCCACTGCGTGCCAGGCTGTTTCGGGCCGCCCGATAGCGGGCGATCAGGCGATCCAGCGACAACGCCCCGCCACTGTTGCCGACCATTAAATAGATCAGCAGGATGTTCATCATCGTGTCCATGCCGAACAGCACTTGCTGCGAGCGATGGATGTAACTCGCACAGGCCAGCCACGTCAAAACCGAGGTCACGCGGGTGAACAAACCGAGCGTGAACATCAGGAGAATCAGAAGCACGACCGCGTGCGCAATCGCCATTTCGGTCGGATCGGTAATGTGAAACCAGATGGAGAACGTTGCAATTCCCACCCAGTGTGCCTTGCGGGCCTCGGTGTTCCAGTAGTCGAGGTAATCGATCCATTTTTCGCGTTCGGCGGGGTCTTCGGGAAGGTCGACGATGAAATCGAGGAGTGCCTTGCGCGCTTCGTAAGGGATCTCCACGAAGTGATCGTAGATGTACTGCCGTTGCAGCACGTCGCGTGGAACGATCGCGTCGAACGCTTCGATCTCGCTGCGGAGTGTCTTGCGGCTATTCGTGCCCTCTTGTGGGAGCGTGTCGAACAGCGGCGGGACGCTATCGGCACCCGTTTTGGATCGCAACTTAATATCGACCATTGCATTGAGGCGATCCGCACGCGCCGCCATATCGAGCGGCAAGCCACTGGCATATTCGAGGCCACTCTGAATGCCGATGAACTTGTTCACAGTTTCGTTCTGCAAACGCCGCGGGTAGCGCATCGCCGATTCCCGCGCCGCCTTCTGCACGGGTAAGGCTTTCAGGTACGTCAGCCAGACTTCCCGGCGATGCGTTTGAATCGGCAAGCGAGCCGCAGAAACGAAATCTTCCCACGAACCGTCGCCGGAAAACGGAGCTACCGCCCACGGGGCTTCGTGCCGCTCGCGGTCGATGTAATACTGCCCGTACCACGCATGTTTGCCGAAGAAGTTCTGCAAGTCTGTCGTGTACGCGCAATGCACGTATAGCACCAGCAACCCCGTGATGATGCGCATAAAACCGAGCATCGTGGGGTCCGCGGCGGCGAACCAAAATTGGAACCAACGCACACGGGCAGACGGCGGTAATGTCGGCGTCGGGGTCATGGCAAGCCAATCGAAAGTGGAGGTCGAATTTAAGAATACTTCGTAGCGGGAGTCGTGTGAATTCCGACGCGTTACGGCATCCGCTCCGCCCATTCAAACTTGGTTTTTGCGTGGATACTCATGTAATCTTTGAAGTCTTCGGGGCTGTCGGGAGAAACCGCTTTCGGCAGGATCGGCACCAGCCAATACAGCAACGGGTCTTGCGTGTCGACGAGTTGCGCAAGCCCCTTCGTATCGAGTGCATATTCGCCGAAGTAGAACGGCCGGAACGACGTCGGGTGGTTAGGCTTCGCCCCATCTGCGAACGCCGTCGATGTGGTCACTTTGTGTTCGAGGCGATAGATTTTCACGCTCTTCGCGATTCGCCCCGGTTGAGAGGCGTTGTGCAAAATGTGCCCAGCGAACGAAGGCACGATGTTCCGTGCCGTGTCGGGGTTCGGCATCCGATATTGCACCGGCTCGAACAGATCCGGAGCGATCGGAATCTGCGGATAGTTCGACCACAAACCGGCATCGGCTTTCTTGCGACGTTCCTCGATCTGCTTCTTCTCCGCCGACGGCAGGTTGCCTTCCGGAAAGACGTTGTTGACCTGCTCCGTGATCGATAAACGGCGATAATATTCCAACCCGAGCGGATCTTTCCAATCGGTATGGCGGTTCGGCAACGTGATCCACTTCGTCGACGTTTTCGACATCACTTTGGTCTTCGGATGTTCGAACTCCCGATCGTGCTCATACGTCACGAGGCAAAACACCAACGACGCGGGCCCAGGGTCTGGCGAATAGAAATGGTAGGCGTTCTTGAGATACAAGAAGGTCAAGTACGGCAAATAAAACCGCACGCCGATCTGTTGCGTCAGCCACGGCGTCGGGTTCGGCCACGTGGTTGCGGTGAAGATGCCGCCGAAGTGAACGAGTGCTACGAAGGAAATGATCCCGTACCGAAGCGACTGCGACGCGACGATCAGTGCCGAAGCGATGACCGCAATGACGAACATCACCCGTGCGAGCATCCGTGCGGAGTCCCAGTGTTGCGGCAACCCGAAACTTGCAAGCAATGCGGCCCCCGCTGCAATCGGCCAGATTAACGACAATCCGGGCCGAAGCGAAATCGCGGCACCGACCGTCAGCCCACCGATGGCAACGAGTATCAACCGTATCGTGGTGTAAAAATAAGATGGCGAGCCGAGGCCGGATTGATCCATCGCGAAGCCGAAAATCGCGGCCACGGCACAGAAAGCCATACCGATGAGGCCGACACGATAGACGTAGCGCGGATCGGGAAGTGGCAGGCGGTCTCGATCCATGAAAGCGTCTCCGCATAGGTGCGAGCAGAGGCCGTGCGGCCATCCCTGCCGATAGATTAAGATACCCGATCCCTGCCTGTTAGGTATGAAACGCAACTATCCGGTTCGATTCCTGTTGGTGATTTTCCCGGCACAACCGAACCTTTTTCGCATCAAAACGGCGTAAGCTCCACCCAGAACTCCCAATTTAACATTGACGCCGATGTAATCGGCAACTACGATCCTGTTATACCAGCTTGCCCCAATGTGGTGTCTTAGCTGAGTCCCCTGGATTGACAGAGCGTGCGCTCGACTACCAGGCCCCGTAACAACGTTGGAGGTTCGGTCGCTATGTACAGTATGGTCATGATGATGGCAGTCGCCACTTCGGGTGACGCCGCTTCGTTCGGTGGCAAAAGAGCCAGTTGCCACGGCTCGGCACCCGTCGCCAGCTGCAACGGTTACGTTGCCGGTTGTTACGGCTCGGCACCCGTCGCCAGCTGCCACGGCTCGGCACCAGCCAGCTGCCAAGGTGGCGGCCTGTTCGGGAAGCACAAAGCCCGGATGCGCAATGGCAGAGGTTGCCACGGTTCCGCACCGGTTGCGGTTCCAGAATGCACGACCTGCGAAGCCGCACCTTGTGCAACCGTAGCCGCACCCTGTGCCATCGCCGGCGCACCTATCGTCATCAGCCCGATGGCCGTCGAGCCAAAGGTAATGCCAAAGGCAGAAGAGCCAAAGGTCGAGCCTAAGAAGGTCGAGCCAAAGAAGGTCGAGACCAAGAAGGAGTCGTAAACCTCACGGTTTGCGAATCGCGAATGCGAGGGCGATATGCCCTCGCATTTTCGTTTGATCTGTGTCGGAACTGGACAATCATCTAATACTCGATAAACAAAGTGAACATTGACCATTGGCATCTTCGGTGAGGGCGACGATGCTTCGCAAATTGTCGGTTCTCGCTGTCGCGATTTACATCGTGGCGGCGGCGGTGTGGGTGCTCTCCGCGGGAGTCGTTCGCGATGGCGGAAAGCTCGAACTCTTGAACGTCGCCTGCGATCCGACGCGCGAACTGTGGCGCGACATTAACGCACTGTTCGAAAATCGCTTCCAACGCGAAACGGGCATTCCGATTTCAATCACCCAGTCGCACGGTGGCTCCGGCAGCCAAGCCGGTTCGGTAATCAATGGCCTGAAAGCCGACGTCGTCACGCTGGCACTTTGGACCGATACCGATGCGATTCGCAAAGCGGGGATCATCGATGCCGGGTGGGAAGATCGTTTTCCGAACCGCTCGCTGCCCTTCACGTCGACAATCGTGTTCGTCGTCCGCAAAGGCAACCCGAAGCAAATCAAAGACTGGAACGACCTGACCAACAATGGCGTGAGTGTCATCACTCCGAACCCGAAGACATCGGGCAACGGCAAGTGGAGCTTCCTCGCGATGTGGGGCTATCAGATTTCGCGCGGCGCAACCGATGCCGAAGCCCTTCAGTACGTCACGCAAGTGATCCGCCGCGTGCCGATCCTCGATGCGGCTGCACGCGGAGCGACGATGACGTTCGCGCACAAAAAGATCGGCGACGTTCACCTCACGTGGGAAAACGAAGCCTACCTGGAAGTTAAGGAATCGAACGGCGATCTGGAGATCGTTTACCCACGGACTAGCGTGTTGGCGGAACCGCACGTGGCCGTTGTGGATCGCATCGTCCGGAAGCGCGGGACGAAAGCCGCCGCCGATGCGTACATGAACTTCCTTTACACCGAAGAGGCGCAGGAAGTGATTGCCCACCATTACTATCGCCCCACGAACGAAGCCGTCCTCAAACGAAACGCGAATCGCTTCCCGAAAATCGAACTGTTCTCGGTGAAGACGATCGGCACGAGTTGGGACGAGATTCAGAAGCGGTTCTTTGCGGAAGGGGCGATATTCGACTCGATTTACACCGCAAAGGGGGTGGCAAAATGAGTCGGACATCGCGCCGCGTGTTGCCGGGGTTCCGCCTCGGCCTCGGGTATACTCTCTTTTATCTCAGCATTATCGTGCTGGTTCCACTCGCGGCGGGGATCTTCAAAGCCGCCGACCTCACGCTCGGCGAGTTTTGGGCGGTCGTTTGGACGCCGCGTGCGATTGCTGCATACAAACTCACGTTTACCGCGTCGCTTGTGGCGGCGGTCATCAACGTCGTGTTGGGCCTGATCGTCGCGTGGTCGCTGGTGCGGTACGAGTTCTACGGGAAGCGGATCGTCGATGCGCTCGTCGATGTGCCATTCGCGTTACCGACGGCGGTGGCGGGGCTGGTGTACGCGAGCTTGTACGTGAAAGACGGCTGGCTCGGGCAGTTCCTCGTGCCACTCGGTTTCGAGGGGGCCTACACGCGGACCGGCATCATTCTGGTACTGGTATTTACGGGCTTTCCGTTCGTGGTGCGGACGGTGCAACCGGTGCTCGAAGAGATGGACGCGGAGACCGAAGAAGCCGCGGCGGTACTCGGTGCGAACCGCTGGCAGACGTTCCGCCGCGTGATTATGCCCACGCTGTTGCCGCCGACGTTGACGGGCTTCACGTTGGCGTTCGCCCGCGCCATCGGCGAGTATGGCTCGGTGATTTTCATCAGTTCGAACATCCCGTTTCAATCCGAAATTGCGCCGGTTCTCATCGTCTCGCGGCTCGAAGAATTTGCCTATGGGGAAGCCGCCGCGATTGCGGTGTTCCTGCTTGCGTTTTCGTTCCTGTTGCTCGTCGCGATCAATTTCCTCGAACGGTGGAGTAACCGTCATGACGAGTAAATCGCCGCCGAAACGCATCCGAACCGACCCGTGGTGGGTGCGTTATACATTCGTGACGCTGACGTTGCTGATCGTCGGCGGGCTGGTAGCGTTACCACTGATTAACGTGTTCACGAGCGCGTTTCGTGCGGGGCCGCTGCTCTATTGGAATAGCCTCGTTCACGATGCCGATACCCGACATGCGATCTTTCTGACGTTGATGATCGCGCCGGTGGCCGTCGCCATGAACACGATCTTCGGCATCGCGGCGGCGTACACGATCGCACGGTTCCGCTTTCCGGGCCGCACGATCCTGACCACGCTGATCGACTTGCCGTTCAGCGTTTCGCCGGTGGTGGCGGGGCTGGTGTTCGTACTACTGTTCCGCCAAGGTTCGCCGCTCGGCGACTGGTTGCTTTCGCACGGTTACCAAGTGATTTTTGCCGCGCCGGGCTTGGTGCTCGTCACGGCGTTCGTGACGTTCCCGTTCGTGGCCCGCGAACTGATTCCCGTCCTCGAAGCCAACGGCCCCGAAGAGGAAATTGCCGCCCGTAGCCTCGGCGCGAGTGGCTGGCAGATGTTTCGATACATCACCGTGCCGAACATCAAATGGGGCCTGCTCTACGGCGTGATCCTGTGCAACGCCCGCGCGATGGGCGAGTTCGGCGCAATCTACGTCGTCTCCGGGCGAATCACCGGTCGCACCGACACGATGCCGCTCCGCGTCGAGAAACTCTTCCAGGGCATCGGTAAAGAAGACCAAGCCGCCGCCTTCGCACTGGCTTCGTTATTAACCATGTTGGCACTCGTAACGCTTCTACTGAAAGTCGTCGTCGAGAAAAAAATGCGCGAAGACCAACCCAAACCCACCGACGAGTAGCGAAGCGTATTGTGTGAACTGTTCATACCAGCCCGCAGCGCAAGCAAGGCGAACCCTCACAAAACCGCATGCCGTATCTGGACACTGAAGCTGCGCAATTCAAAACCGTTTGGCGCTCCCGTTAGCCCGTCGCGCTAGCGAGGGATGTTTATAGTCGCATAGATAATGTGCATTATTGTGGGTTCACGGGTAATCATTGATCGACCCGATGGCCGACGGGATTGGTGATCACCGCAGATGCGTTCCGCGAATTTCAAATGCGTCAACAAGTGTTGGCATCCGCGTTACCCATTCTGTGAGTTCACGGAACTCCACACCAAGTCATCGCTGGGCTGAGTCCGTCAGCTCACCCAGACGCCGCCGAGGTAGTCGGTGCCGAAGGGAGCGTCGTCGCCAGCCACCGGGACACCCGTGGTCGCACTGCGAGTGCGGCCCCCGAACCCGGCCACGATCAGGGATGCGGTCCCGGTCACCGCCGACCCGACGCGGACACCGTTGCGAGTGGTACTATCGAAGCTGAATCCGTTGCCGATCTCCGTGGCCGGCTCCGTACTCGACACTGTAAACGCTCGCACCCGCGGCCCGCCGCCGAGGCCCGCTCCGACGATCAGGTCCATAGTTCCGTTGCCGTCGAAGTCGCCGACCGCCACGTTCACGCCGCCGAGGAACGATGGCTCGTACACCGTCGTCTCGCTCAACTGGTTCCCGCTCAGATCGAAAACGCGAATCGTGCTGCCACCACTCCCTTGCCCAACGACGATGGCGGGCTTGCCGTCCGCAGTGACCGACCCGAGGGCGACCGTGAACCCCGTCCGCGACTCCGCATCGAAGGCGAAGAAGTCCGCCCCAAGCCGTTCGCCGGTTTTGCCGTCGAAGAGGGCGACACGCGACCCCCCGCCCGCTCCCGCTGTCACCGCGTAGTCGGCGAAGCCATCGCCGTTCACGTCCGCGGCCGAGATGAACGCGCCAACGCGGAGGGTGTCGGCGAAGGCGAAGAAATTGCGAACGACGGCCCCGCTAACCCCATCGAAAATTTGAATCCGCGGCCCGCCGCCATCCCCGGCTGCCGTGAGGATGTCATCCACACCATCGCCGTTGACATCGCCCGTGGCCACACGGACGCCACCCGTGAATTCGGGTTCGTACACGAACGAATCGAACGCGGATGAACCATCGACTTTGAACGCTTTGACGTGCGGCCCACCGCCAACATCGGCCCCGATGGCGCGGAGGAACGTATGCGACTCGGGCAGCGTGGTCGGCGGAACCACCGGCGGCACGACGGGCGGAACCACCGGCGGCACAACGGGGGCGGGGTCGCCGTCGATTTGAATCGTGGTCGTCGTCGTGAACGTGTCAGTAGTCGTCGTCAGCCGGTCGAAGGTGTTGATGACGGATGCTCGCAATGTTATATTTACAAAGCCGGTAATAACAAAATATTCGCGATTCAAGTTGTCCCCGACCAAAGTCCCGAATGGGGCTCCAGTCCGGACGATTACACCGTTCGCAGCATCCACGAATTCCGAGAGGAAGGTATCGGTCGTCGTACTCGTCGAATCGGTTCGCTGCCGGAGTGCGTCGCCAACGACGCTCGTCGAACCTCCTGTGGCCCCGGCCGCGCGGATCGCGTCCAAGGCCTCAGCGATGGCTGCGCGAACCTCAGGATTGTTGGGGTCGTACGCTACGGGCACCGTCACGTCGTAGGCGATGCCGTTGAACGTCCCGAGAACGCGCGTGACGGGCCGCTCCACGACTGGCAACTCGGTTCGCGGCACGAAGTTGTTCGTGAGGATCGTACCGAAGTTGCTATTTTGGCCGCCGCTGCCTTGTGTAATTTCTCTTGTGGCTAACCCGATGAACACGTCCTGAAGTACGTCGTCGGTCGTCACGTTCGTTTGCGTGACGTCTCGGCGGATGCGGCTCAGCGTGTCGGTATTGATGCCGCCCGCATAGACCGTGAACGGTTGCAGCAAATTCTTGCCGGTGCGGATCGTCGCCGGGCCGCTGGTGACCGTGGTCTCGATCCCGGTGACGACATCGGCACGGCCGGTTTCCGACGCGGTTGTCGCACCGGGTCGAGCGACGCGGATCAGCCGCGGAGCGACGAACACCGACGGCGTTTCACTACCCCCGCCCTTCAACGAATTGAGTCTACGAATCGATTCAAAATAGGCCCTCGCTTCCGCAATGGCAGCGATGATCGCCGGGTTGGCGGGATCGTAGGCACCGGGAATGATGCGGATGAAGCCGTACTCGCCCGGCGTTACGCCCACGTCGTAGGTGGGGGCGGTTTGGCCTTCCGATATGATGATGCGAGTAAAACGCCGTTCCGGAGCCGCAATCGTCGCGTCGATGCGGTTCTCGGTGACGATCGACGATTGCGTCGTGGTCTGTAGCGTTCCGGCGGGCGGGTTGATGACCGGCAATACCGTCGGTGGGACGAGCGCGGGTGGAATCACGACTGGCACGGGAGCAGGCTCGACGCGAATGCGATAGCGCTGCCCGCCGAAGGAACCACCCGCCCCGGCGACGGATAAGGTGAACTCGAAGACGCCCGCTACCACCGGCGTGCCGGAGATCGTGCCGTCTTGGCCCAGCGTGAAATTGCGCGGTAGGGCGCCGGCGGCAATGCCGTAGGTGAATGGCCCACCTGCCCCGGCCGCGGCAAGCGTTTGTGAGAACGGCACGCCGATGACCGCGACCGGGAGGGTGCCGGGCGAAAGCGCAAGCGTCGGCGCGGCGGACGCTCCCTTCACACTCAGCGCAGCGTTTCGTCGCGTCGTCGTGCCCGGATCGTAGAAGCTTCCGACGAAGACGAAATCGCCGTCCGGCTGGACGCCGAACTCGAAGTTCCTCACGACCGAGGCGAAGGGCACCGCGCCGATGCCGTCAGCCCCATAGGACGCATCGAAGTCGCCGGACGGCGTCAGCCGAATCAGCAGCATCCGGCCGGAGCCAGTCAGGAAGTTGCTGAGATCGGCGGCAATGACCGCCGAGCCGTCCGGCCGCAAGATCGCGTTGGCGACCGATTGTCGCTGAGCCCCCGGCAGCGGCGGCAAAATCAGCGTCCCGCCGGCGGCAAAGGTCGGGTCGATAGACCCGTCCGCCAGCAGCCTCACAACCGTCAGTCCGCCGAGGGCGCGTTCGTCATTTGAGCCGAGGGGGTCGAAGAAGGCGCCGACGAGCAGCATCCGACCAGTTGTTGGATCGACTGTAAACTCCTCGACGCTTATGAGTACGGTACTCGGCACGCGGACGATCCCGTCCGTGCCAAAACTGCTATCGACCGCACCATTCGCCGTGAAGCGACGCAGCTCGATATTCGATCCGCGCACGTTCACTTCATTGGCGAAGAGGAGCGTATCGTTCGGCCCTGCCTGCGGCAACGCATCGGCTCTCGACACGCCGAAGCGGTTCGTGGTGTTGATGACCTGCCCGTTTACTCCGTAACCGGGGTCGAAAGCGCCCTGAGCCGTCAGCCGATACGTGACCGTCTTGATGAAGCTGATTGGCGTTGCCACAAGGATGTTGCCCGTTGATGGGAATAAAAACGAAATCGGTCCGCCAGTCAGCAAATCGACGATCGCATCGCCGTTCGTACCGAAGCCGGTGTCCACGGCGCCATTGGATAACAGCCGCGTGACGACGCTGATGGAATGCGTTAGCACAGTTGGCTGGGTGTTTACAATCGCACTCCCGTCGTCGGCACGCAACGACGAACCGATGTAGACGTTCCCCGTGGCCGGATCGACCGCGACGGAACTGATGCCGTCCGCATCGAAGAGCAGCGGCGTGCCGTTGAAGGTGGGGACGAAGGGGCGGAAGAGTGTCACGGTGCCATTGACGCCGAAGGTCGGGTCGGGCGTGCCGTCGGCCGTGAGGCGAGTCAGCGTGAAGGTGTTGGAATCGTCCGGATCGTTGAAGA
>Ga0105049_10002466_pt1 | contig 21940 bp, 20 predicted proteins | sample MAT06_FD_78087 | JGI IMG/M metagenome (GOLD analysis project Ga0105049, IMG submission 78087) | Freshwater microbial communities from Lake Fryxell liftoff mats and glacier meltwater in Antarctica - MAT-06 | ecosystem: Environmental > Aquatic > Freshwater > Ice > Liftoff microbial mat | place...
CACCGATGTCGATCATCGTCGACGACGTCGCGCTCGCAGCGCTGTCGATCGTCAGGGGCGCCTCGGCAACGACCGGCGGTTCCGCACCACCGCGCAGCTTCCAGCCGACCAGTCCCGCGCCGGCGACGAGCGCGATGGTGACCGCCGCAAACGCGAACGTCCCCCAGCGCGATTCGCGAGACCGCGTCGCCAGCGCATCGGCAGCGCCGGCGACGATCCGTCGCTCGATGTTGGTCAACCGCTCGTCGCTGAGCGGCTCGACCGGAATCCGTCCGACGAGCTTCACGAGGCCTCCTTGTCGTCGGTGCGGCTGGTGGTCGTGTCGAACAACACGACCACCGAACCGCTGTTCGGAATCGCGAGTGGCGCGATGAACTCGCGCAAGACGGGGTCGGTGTCCGCCGCCGCGAACACCGCCTTGCGGGCGCGCCACACGCGCAGCTTGGTCGCGGTCTGCGACGAGCCCACGAGCTTCGCCACCTCGGCGAGTGACCGGCCATCGATCTCGTGCAACGTGAACGCGAGGCGCGCCGCGGGCGACAGCGCATCGAGTGCGAGATACAGCCGCTTCACGCCGTCGCGTGCGAGCTGCCTGCGCGCGCCGGGCTGCTCGCCGCTGGTCGCGATCGCTGCATCCTCATCGCTCATCGGGTCGGTGATCACCTGGCGCCCGCGCCGCGACAGATAGCGGTACGCCACACGTACCGCCACCCGATCGATCCACGTCGACAGGCTCGCCTCGGCGCGCCAGTTCTTCAGCGACTGGAACACCTGGAGAAACGCGTCTTGCAGAAGGTCGTCCATGTCGCGGTTCCCACCAAGCACGCGGAACAAGCTCGCGTGCACCCGCGCGCGATGCTTGCGAAACAGCTCGCGCGTGGCAGCCGGCTCGCCGGTCAGACACCGATCCACGAGCATCACGTCCTCGACGTAGGCCACAGCGGTCACTGCTCTCATCGTGCACGAGCCGCCACCCCCGGTTACACAGACCTCAGAACGAACTCGCAAGCCCTCGAAATCACGCGTGGTTTTCAGTTGCCCTGATTACGTCGCGTAACGCATCGAAATCGTCGGGGTGAAATGGGGACGGGTTACAGCAGGCGCGGACGGGCACGGCGGCGGAGGCGGCTGCTGGTCGGGAGCTTCTTCTTGCGCGAGGGGCGCGCCGCCGGAGATCTAGTTACCACCGGGCGGACCTGCAGCTCGATCAGCGGCCCGGGGCAGACCTCGCGCAGCTTGCAGGCTTCGCACTCGCCGCCATTCCACAGGTGGTCGTAGATGCCCTGCACCTGGTCGAGCAGCTGCGAGTCGTCGGTCAGGAAGCCGAGCTCGAAGTTTCGCTTTCCACGGCCCTTCGCACCAAGTCCCGCACCCGTCCAGTTCGCGCTGCCGAGGTAGAGCAGCTCGCCATCGATGATGACGGCCTTCATGTGAATGCGCGGACACCGCCGCAGCGCGAGGCCACCCGCGACCAGCCGCGGATGCTGTGCGAGCTCCTCGCGAAATGGGCCAGACGGGATCTCGGCGTGCAGCATGCGGAGCTCGATGCCGCGCGCCGCGAGATCATCGAGCACGGCGAGGATCGAGACGTAGCCGCGCTTTCGCCCACGCGGATCCTCGATCAGCAGCTCCTTCGCGTTCGCGGTCGCGATCCACACGCTGGTGTGCGCGCGGGTGACCGCGGCGATCACGCGCTCGTAGTGTCCGCGCCCCGCGATCAGCTCCATCGCGATCGGTCGCGCCGGTAACGCGAAGTCGAGCGGACCATGGGCGTGCATGGGTGCGGGCGCATCGTCGCGCAGCTTCGCGGTGACCTCGCCGAGTGACAGTCCACGTGCACGTCGCTGCGTGCCCAGCTTCGCCGCGACGTCGTCGAGCGCGAGGTCGCGCCGATCCGGCGGCTCGGCGATCACCTGCGACGCGACGCCGAGGGAGATCGACTCCGCCTCGGTGCCACGCTGCCCACGCGCGGACGTCGCGCGTCTGTCGCGACGAAAGCGTGCGCGCGTCGAGCTCACCCGAACGACATCCCGAGCGCGGGCGTGGCGACGCAATGGCCGCCATCGACGACGAGCGTGTGCCCGCTGATGTACTCGGCCGCGGTCGACCGCAGGAACACCGCGGCCGCCGCGATCTCCTCGATCGTGCCGAACCGGCGCGCCGGGATCGCGGCCTTCATCTTCGCGTCGACCTCTCCGGGTGCGAGGCGCTTCATGCCCTCGGTGTCGCCGATCGGTCCGGGCGCGATACCGTTGACGCGAATCCCGAAGCTGCCCCACTCGACGGCGAGGTTCTTGGTGATCGCATCGACGCCGGCCTTTGCCGCCGACGCGTGAATCTGCAGCGGTGTGCCGTGATAGTGGAGCGTCGCGCTGATGTTGAGGATCAGCCCGCGCCCCGACTTCTGCAGGTGCTCGAACGCGCCGCGCGAGGCGTTGAACGTGCCGTTGAGATCGATGTCGATCACGGTGCGAAAGCCATTGGGCGACAACCCCGCGGCGGGCGCGAGAAAGTTGCCGGCGGCGCCGTTGACCAGCGTATCGAGCTTGCCTAGCTGCTCGACCGTCTGCGCGATCGCGTGGTTGATCTCGTCCGGCTTGCGGACATCCGCGGCGACACCGATCACCTTGCGACCGAACACGCGCAGCTCCGCCGCCGTCGCATCGAGCGTCTCCTGCTTGCGACTCACGATGCAGACGTCCGCGCCCAGCCGCGCGTAAGCCGCCGCGATCCCCTTGCAGATGCCCGTTCCACCACCCGTGACGAGGGCGACATGGCCAACCAGCAGATCGGTGCGGAAGACGTCGAGAGGACTGGGCATTGTCCGACTATGCCGAGCGCAGAAGAAATCCGAAACCGCCGGCCACGGCCGATGTCTCATCGCTTGTAACTCGACGGTGCTGCCGACGCGGCGCTGCCGACGTGGCGCTGGTGCGATGGGCTCGAGCAGGTCGCTCGAAGTCTTTGCCGCGTGCTCGGTCCAGCCCATTCGATCTACCGGAGGTCTGTGTATGGCGTCTCATCGTTCGGCGCGTTGGGTGATCTGCGCCCTGGGTTTGTCTCTGATGGTTCCTGCGGCGCTCGCCGATCGCTCCAAGTCGATCGCGGATTGCACCTATTTCGATCAGAAGGACAAGTCCGACGACAAGGTCGAGTTCACGATCAAGAACCTCTGCAGCGTGCCCGTCGATTGCTCGATGAGCTGGCGCGTGGTCTGCGCTCCCGATTCGAAGAAGCGCCGTGCGGTTCACCCGACCTCGGCAAAGTTCGCGCTCGAGAGTGGCGCGGTGAACTCGAAGGAGGCCTCCGCCGAGCTCTGCGGCGATGATGGCTGGACCATCGACAGCATCAAGTGGAGCTGCGAGCCCAACAAGGAATAGAATTCCAGTCAGTTACGTGGCGCGACACCTCTTGTAGAGCCTGCGTGGCACCACGTTAGATCGTCGGTCCTGGTCCTGCGTCTGTAATCCGCACACGACAAACGAACCGGTTCATCGAGCCCAAGTGCTCGTCATGTCGGTAGATCTCGTTCGTCGCTCGTTCGGTACACACGTAGTATAGAGAGACGCCCAGGACATGTTGGACCGCCAGGAAAACGATATCGACGCGCTGCTGATCGGCGCCCTCTACGGTGAGCTCACGCCCGCCGATGAGGCGTGGCTCTCCGCGCACCTCGATTCGCACCCCGCAGACAAGTCCGCGCTGGCCGACCTCACGTTCGCCCGCAACGCGGTTCGCGAGAGCCGGTTCCTGACCGTGCAGCTCGAGCCGCCCCAGGCGGTCTCCGCCCTGCTACTTCAGGAGGCGTCCCGTCGCGCACCGGCCACCGCGCAGGAGCCGCCACATCACGAGGGCTGGTTCCAGCGTTTCGTTTCATCGTTCGTGCGGCATCCCGCGATGGCCGCCGCTGCGATGCTCGTACTCGTCGTCGGTGTTGCCGGCACGATGTACGTCCGCAACGGCAACAAGGCGCAGATCGCCGAGCAGACCACCTCGTCGCGCGACCAGGCTCCGGCCGGTGCACCGGCACCTGCCGCGGAACCCACCGTCCTCGAGGAAGCGAAGGAGCTCCAACTCCGCGCCGGCTCGTCGTTCGAGACCACGCTCGCCGATCCCGAAGCGACTGGTAAGACCAAGGCGGATCAAGCGACCGCGGCAACGCATGCGGAGAAGCCTCGCACTTATATCGGCGTGCCGACGGGGGGCCGTCCGCAGCCGAAGGATCTCGAAGCGGCTCCATCGGCCCCGGCCGACTTCAGCGGTGGTGTTGCGACCGAGGGTGACGCGCGCGGCAGCAAGGGCGGCGCGACCACGGGCAACGCGGCACCAGATACCGTCCAAGAGACACGCAACGAGCGCGCTCCGGTGATCGCCTCGCCATCACCACCGCCTCCTCCACGTGCACCACAAGCCACCACCCCGCGAGGTGCAGGTGCGGGTGCGGGGGTCGGTGTCGGTGGGGTTGGTGGTGAAGACGCGCGCAAGGACAAGTCCCTCGAGACCGAAGAGTCCACGTGGGCGCGCGAGCAGCACACCAGGGTCACCAACGCGGTCAAGGCGAACAGCTGCAAGGACGCGACCTCGCTCGCCGTGCAGCTCTCGAATCGCACGCCGGCTTACTACAAGGAGCACGTCGAGAACGATCGCGAGCTCAAGCAGTGCCTGACGTACATCAACGCGGAGCGCGAGAAGACCGAGCAGCAGCGTGCTCGCGTACTCCAGAAGCGCAGCGCCGACGAGGCTGATCGCGCCAGGCGCGCCACTCAGCCCACGACGAACTCGAAGTAGTCAGCCGCGCAGCCACTTCCGGATCGGAAATGGCGCGCTCCGTTCGCGAGCAGGTGACGGCGCCGCCAGCTGCGTCGTCGACTTGCTCGCCCACAGGATCAACGGCCCGACGCCGGCGTGATGCAATCGCAGGCACGCGGCCGCGGCCTTCCCCGAGTACACGCCGTCGAGCCGTGCGTCGAGCTTCGCACTCACGAGCACGCGCATCGCGACCAGCGCGCGATCGGTGATGCGCCCGTAGCCGGGGCCGAGCTCGCGACCGTCGACATGCAGCCGCGCATGGAGGTCGCGCAACGAGGTCTGAATCCGCGGCCCCCCGAGGCGCTCGGCATGCACGAGCACCCGATGCGCGTAGTCGGCGATCCGGAGGCGCGAGGTCACCGGCCACGGCGTGACGCGGACACCGTGCACGATCGGCAACGGCCATCGCCAGACCCGGGCGATCTGTGCGAGCGCGAGGCCGGCGAGCAGGCCGGCGGTCGTGCACGTGCTGCCGATCGGGAGGACGATCCTCGCCGGCGGTGGCGCGAGACCGGCATCGATCTGCTCGGCGAGCTCGAATGCGGCACCGACGGCACCGAACGCTCCGAGCGTGGTGGCACCGCCGGGCGGCATCACGAGGGCCCCAGGCCGCCGACCGACGACGAGCTGCGCGAACGGCACCTCGACGACGCTGCGCAGCCGGATCAGCGGGCAGCCGGTGTCGAGGAGCGCGCCGCAGTTCTCGATTGCCCACTCGCTGGTCGGTTGCGGGAACACGATCGCCCCGCCTTCGAGTCCCGCGCGTGGTGCGTGCAGGATCGTCGCGATCGCGTGGTTCGAACCGAACGCGCCGATCGCCCACAACCGGCGCGCGCCACGGTCGCGTGCATGAGCGAGCCAGACCTCGAGCGTGCGGACCTTGTTCCCGCCGTAGAGCGTGTGCGAGGCGCCCTCGTTCTTGACCCAGATCTCGCCATTCGCGAGCGGGAGGCGGGTCAGCGGCGTCGGCCAGTCGCCGAGCACGACGCGGGGGATGTGCGCGGCGAGCGTCGGCAAGGCGCGCGCGAGAGCATCCACGAGCTCAGTGCTTCGTGCCGTCCGCGTGGCCTTCGGGGACGGCGCCCGCGGTGCGGAACCGGAGCTCCTCGCCCTGCTCCTCGAGCACGTCGTGGGATCTCTTCACGGTCAGGTCGAGGTGGTGCTCGTTCACGATCTTCTTGCTGTGCTCGATCCACAGCTTCCACGCGCCCGACGAGACGGTGTCGTAGATGCGCTGGCCGAGCGCATCGTTGAACGGTCTGTGGGGCAGGTCGAGCAGCGAGTCGTCGAGCTTGATGCAGTTCACCATCCGGGTCACCGGGGGCATTCGACCAGGATTCCGGGTGTCCGGCAAGTCGAGAGGTTCCGCACACATCGTGACCTCGTGGCGGCTTGGTTTCGAATACCATCGGAGAATGAGTCCGGTCCGCCTTCATTTCGTCACGTACTTGCTGCCGATCTACGTCGCGTGTGGCGACGACCGTGGTCCCGGGCTGGCGGACTTCTTTCCCGAGCTGCCACAGCCGACGGGGGAAGCGCAGGCCGCGTTTGCCGGTGAGGTGACGAGCCCCGACCAGCTGCTCACCGGCCCCGCCGTCAGCGGGCTGGTCGGCGACTTCTTCATCAAGAACGATCAGGTGTCGTTCATCGTCCAGGCGCCGACGCGCGTGATCGGCGTGGTCCCACAGGGCGGCAACGTCGTCGATGCGGCGCTCGCCGACGGCACTGTCGAGGATCACTTCGGCGAGCTCAGCCTGATCTACCTGCTCGGTCGGACGTGCGAGCCCACGCGCATCGACATCGTGCGCGATGGCGCCAGGGGCGGCGTCGCGGCGCTGCGCGCGATCGGCAAGAGCGGCAACAACGACTTCATCAGCTTCAAGGGCATCGGCGTGTTCCCCGTCGCTGCGGACGTCGATCCCGACATCGACGACGACGTCGATTGCGCGACCACGTACGTGCTCGCACCGGGCTCGAACACGCTCGAGGTCCATCACTCGCTGTTCAACGGCGGCCCCGATCTGATCGCCGGTCCGATGGGCACGCTCGCCGACACCGGCGGCGAGACCGAAGCGTGGACGAACGCGCGTGGCTTCGAGCGCGCGGACATCTCCGCGATCACCTCGCTCGGCGATCCGCAGCCGAGTGACTTCGTCGTCTATCAAGGTCCCGGCGTCGCGTATGGAATCATTCCGCGCCACGACGAGCCGGTCCTGCACACCCAGGCGCTGATCGCCGGCGTCTCGGTGCTGCTGCTCGGCGCCGATTCGTTGCTCGATATCCTGCAGACCAACAGTTACTTCTTGCGGCTCCAGCCCAGCACCGGGCTGCGGCAGCAGTACGACCTCGTGGTCGGGCGCGATGCCGCCGACGTCGACGAGGTGTTTCGTGCGACCACCGGCGAGGTGCTGCGCACGCTCGCAGGCAAGGTCACGTTGTCGGCGGGCGACGTGGCCGCCGGCGCACGCGTCGGCGTGTTCGTCGACGGCAACGGCAACGGCCTGCTCGACGACGCCGAGGTCGACCTCGATGGCGACAACCAGCCCGACGACAAGATTCTGTCCTACATGGATGTCGGAGCCAACGGTACCTACAGCGGCAAGGTCCCTACGGCGGCGGGCAACCTGTTGTTGCGGGCCGAGGTCAAGGATGTCGGGCGGTCACCTGCGACCTCACCCGGCGCTGCCGACACCCTGGACTTCATCGTGCCGTCCCCGATCAAGGTCGACTTCCAGATCCTCGACGAGGCTACTGATCAGCCGATCCCTGGTCGCTTGATCGTGATCGGCGATCACCCGGCATTTCCCGACAAGCGCGTCTTCGAGACCACCGATCGCCTCGGCGGTGTCGTGGCCAACGTTCACGCGATCCGCGGCACCACGGTCGACGTTGGCGAGGGCGTCGATCCGGCGCTATTCCTGCCGGCCGGTGGCACGTATCGCGTGTTCGCGTCGCGCGGGACCGAGTGGTCGATCGCCTCGGCGGCGGTCAGCCTGGGCACACCGATCGAGCTCCGCCTCGCGCACGTCAATCCGGCGACCGGCTACCTCGCGACCGAGTGGCACGTGCACCAGATCGGCTCGCCCGATTCACCAGTCAGCAACGAGACGCGTGTGCGCTCCGCGGTGTCCGCGGGCATCGAGATGTTCGCCGCGACCGACCACGATTACGTCGCGGATCTCCAGCCCGTGGTCGCCGAGCTCGGGTTGCAATCGCAGTTGCGCGTGGTCTCGGGCATCGAGGTCACGCCGTTCTCGTATGGTCACTTCAACGCGTGGCCGCTCGTCCCCGACGAGACGTCGGCGAATCGCGGCGCGATCGACTGGGCGCGCGGCGACCAAGGCTTCGCGATGTTGCCCGTCCAGATCTACGACGCGATGCGCACGCGCGGCGCCGAGATGGTGCAGGTCAACCATCCGCGCGGCGCCGGATTCACCGCGTTCCAGTCGGCGTTCGTTCGCGCGAATGTCCTGTACGATTACGATGCGCGCCTGATCTTCGGCGACTTCGCCAACGCGGAGGTGCCGAGCTCCGAGCTCCGGCTGCCCGAGCAGTCGCTGTGGAGCGACCAGTTCAACGGCCTCGAGGTGTGGAACGGCTTCGACGTCGGTGACTCCAACCAGGACGGCCGGCGCGAGATTCGCTCGCTCGATCGCGTGATGCGCGACTGGATCTCGATGCTGTCGCTCGGCCTGTTCGTGACGCCTACCGGCAACAGCGATACCCACAAGAATATCGGCGATCCGGTCGGCATGCCACGCACGCTGATCCGCGTCCCCGACGATAGCGGCGCGGCGCTCGCGAGTGGCGCCGCGGTCGATGCCGTGCTCCTCGTGCAGACCGGTGCGTCCAACACGCCGCGCGATATCGTGGTGACCAACGGTCCGATGATCGAAGTCACGGTCGCGAACCAGCCAGCGATCGGCCGCGTGGTCACGGCTGCGGGCTCGATCACGCTGACCATCAAGATCACCTCCCCCGACTGGGCCGAGTTCGACACCCTCGAGGTGTTCGCGAACAGCACGCCAACACCGATCGTCGGGGGCGTCTCGGTGCTCCAGCCGCTGACCTGCTTCACGTCGCGTGTGATCGCGAACCTCGATCCCAAGGACCCGTGCGCCACGGCCTCACTGACCGCGAGCACGATGACCGTTCAGCTCGCGAACGTCCCCGGGCCCGGCAATCACACGCGCTTCGAGGCGACCGTGACGGTGACCCTCGATCCGACCGACATCGACACCCGTACTGGCGCGACCGGCACGGATGCGTGGCTGGTGTTTCGCGTTCACGGCAATCGCGCGGTCTTCCCGTTGCTCACCGAGGACACGATCGATGGCAACACCCAGGCCGCGATCCTTGGTGGCGATGTGGATGCGATCCGGTCGGCGCTCACCGGCCGAGGCGTGCCTGCGACGGCCTTCACGGCGCCCGTGTTTGTCGACTTCGATGGGGGAGGCTATCGGGCGCCGTTCGCCCCCTAGTTGACGCAGATCCGGCCGCGCGCCGCGTGCTATCTAAGGAATCAGGTACTCATGGAATCAGGAATCTGGGACTTGATGGGCCACGGCGGCGGCGCGATGTGGGTCGTCGTCGTGTTCTCCGTGATCGCTCTCGCCGTCGGTATCGAGCGCGCCATCGCGCAATGGAAGTTCGTGACCCGCGCACGTGGGCTCGGCGAGGTCGTGACTCGCTGCCTCGGTCGCGGTGCGATCGACGAAGCACGCTCCGCCTGTGAGCGGTCGCCGTCGCCGATCGCGGACGTCTTCCTGGTCGGCTACGAACGCCTCGGTCGCGCCAGGCCCGAGCACGTCGTCACCGCGGTTCACCGCGAGCGGATGCGCGTCAACACGGAGCTCAAGACGCGACTGTGGATGCTGGGCACCATCGGCGCCACGTCGCCGTTCATCGGTCTGTTCGGCACGGTCGTCGGCATCATCCTCGCGATGGGCGAGCTCAACCCGAACGAGACGGTCAAGCTCGGGGAGATCGCCGGCCCGATCTCCTCCGCACTCGTCGTCACCGCGGCAGGCATCCTTGTCGCAGTCGAGGCGGTCATCCTGTTCAACTACTTCAGCCAGCGCGCGAACCGGATCGCCACCGAGATGAAGCTCCTCACCGACGAATTCCTCGAGCTGCTGCTCGAGCTGCCGAGCGATTCACTTCCTACGAAGCGTGCGAAGAAGTCGTCAGACGACGACAAGAAGAGCACCGAAGGCCTCGAGAAGAAGAAGGGAGACGAAGATGGCGGCAGGGAGGCAGCCTGATGTCAACGCGGGCGTCGACGACGACGAGGGTGGCGGCGATGCGATCTTCGCCGAGATCAACATCACCCCGCTCACCGACGTCTTCCTCGTGATGGTCGTGATCTTCATGGTCAGCGCTCTCGCCGTGCAGGCAGAGCGCAATCAGGAGAAGAAGCAGGAGCAGAAGGAACAGAAGGATAAGAAGGACAAGGACAAGTCGGATGCCTCGGGTATCAAGCTGAACCTCCCCGAGGGTCAGTCGGCCGAGATCGACGTCAAGAAGCCGTCACTCATCCTCGAGATCCCGCCCAACGACAAGATCTACGTCGGTGGCAAGGAGATGTCCGACGCGCAGCTCGACAACCTGTTCCGCGCGGCGTTCGCGCGCGACAAGCTCACACAGGTGATCCTCAAGGCCGACCGCGATGTGGTCACCGGCCGGCTGGTCAACCTGATGGAGCGCGCGAAGCGCACCGGTCTGACGCGCCTCGCGATCGGCACCGGCGCCGACAAGTAGCTCACTCCAGATTATCCTGCACCATCACGACGCCGCCCCCTTGCTCGAGAGCCGGTCGACGAGTGCCGCGGCATCGATCTGCCGCTTGAACAGCATCACGCGCGCATCTGCGAGAGGCTCGGCCGAGCGCTCGAGATCGACGCACAGCACGACATCTGCGACGCCCGCGGCAGCGTAGCGCTCGAGCTTGTACGTCAGGTGCTCGGCGGTGGAGAAGCCGACGATCTCCACCACGCGGCGACGACCATCGATCTCCACCGCGAGCTCGGAGAACAGCCGATCATTTCCGACGACGATCGGCGCGGGCTCGCGATCGACGACGCAGCCCGTGCGTTCCAGATCGCGCGCGAGCCGTTCCACCACGCTCGGCGCGCGACGCGAGGGCCCGATCGTCGGCAGCCGCAATGGTGGCTCGACGCGTAGCGTGCGTTCGACGCCGTCGAACTCGCAGTCGATCTCGAGCCGGAACTGCTGGTGCCCCGCGAGCAGTGGCACCAGCTGCGCGAGTGCGCGGCCGTACACCGTGGTCGCGTGGAACAGCGCGAGCGGACCGGTGACCTCGAGGGTCGTCGTGGCGTCCGACGCGGAGACGCGCATGATCAGGCCGAACCGCGCGATCGCGCGCACCAGCTGGTGAGCGTTGCCGGCAACCTCGATCCGCACCGATCTCGCACGACGCACGGCGCGCTGGATCCGATCGAGGTTCGCGTGCGCAAGCAGCACCTCGATCGGCGGTGGACCGTGGGGCAGCGTCACCGGCCGCTCCATTGCGAGATCCGCCCACAACAGTGGCTCGACCTCGTCCGGCGGCAGGCCGAGGCGGGCGGCCGCGGCCGCGAGCCGGGCATCTCGCTCGTCGAGGCCGAGGGTGGGATGTCCGAGCACCAAAGCGCGAACCGCGCGGGCGACGCGTGTGCGCTCGACCTTGCCACCGGTGAGGCGCCGGATCGCACGCACGACCGTGCTGACCCGCGACGGATGAACCTCGAGGTCGGAGTGCTCGATGCGATCGAGCACCACGCGCCATGGCTTGCCGAGGTGCGTGACGACGAGGTCGAGGAGCGATGCGATCCACAGCCGATCGAGATCGTCGAACAACCGGATCTCGGAGACGCTCATCGGGCACCCCCGGTGAACAGGCTGGACCGGGTGAGGATGGAGATCAAACGCCGCCGTGATGGTGATCCCGTGGCTCCTTTGACCGGATCGGCGAGGGTTCGGGTGATCGGCTGTGAGGCTTCTCCGGCGACCGGTTCGGTGGATCCAGACCCGGTCGGCGAGCCACTGGATCTGCGGACCAAGATGGGCATGCGGACAGGCGTCTCCATCGAGGATTCTGTAGCCGCGCCTTCCATCGGCGATCCCGCGAGCCCTCGGTGGGAGACCTTCGGTGATCCGACGGAGGGCTCCCGAGCGACCGAACGCGCGGGTTGCTGTGCAACCGCGTCACCGGGCTCGGTCTTCCCGTGACGACGGCGGACGTCGTCGATCTCGGTGGTCTCGAGCACGGCGAGCTCGTAGATCATCGCCTTCTTGCCCTCGCGGGGTCGCAGCACGCGTCCGATCCGTTGCACTTGCCGACGCGCACTCGACGAGCCGCCGACGATGATCGCGACATCGGCATCGGGGACATCGAAGCCTTCATCGAGGACGTGCGCGGAGACCAGCACGGTGATCTCGCCGGTGCGGAACTTCTCGATCACCTCGGTGCGCTCGGCGCGACCGATCTCGTGCGTGATCGGCATGACGAGCAGCTCACGCGCGATCTGATACGCGGTGGCGACATCCGCGGTGAACACCAGCGTGCGCTCACCGCGATGCTTCGCGAGCAGCTCACGGACCGCCACCCGCTTGCCTTCGGCGTACGCGATCAGCGAGCGATAGCCTTTCCATGCGTCGAGTGCCTCGCGCCCGTCGGCGGTACGGGTGGCCTGGTCAACGAACCGGCGCCAGTCCATCTGGCCGCGCTCGCGTCTCGCGAGCTTCGCGTAGACGTTCGCGAACCGACTGCGCTGCGTGCGATAGCGTTCGCGTTCGGGTTTGGCGAGGGCGATCGGGACGCTGACCAGCTCGTACTCGGCGAGCGCATCACCGGTGAGATCGGCGACGCCGAGCGAGTACACCACCGGACCGATCCGTTCCGCGAGCTCACCACCCGGTGGCGGTGGCGTGGCCGTCAACCCGAGGCGCGCGGGCGCGACCATCATCTCGAGCACCTCGCTCGAACACCATGCGCCGACATGGTGAGCCTCGTCGATGACGACCACCCCGAAGCGATCGCCGATCCTCGAGGCCCAGATCGCCGCGCTCGCGTACGTACACACCGTGATCGGCTGGATGTCGTGATTCCCATCGCCGATCCGCCCGACCTTGCCCGACCACACGTTCGCGATCGCGACCGACCATTGATCGAGCAGCACGCACGTCGGCACCACGATCAACGCCGGGACCCCGAGCTCCGCGATCGCGGTGAGCGCGACCAGCGTCTTGCCGGATCCCGTCGGAAGCGCGACCACGCCGCGACGCCCCGCTGTCTTCCAGCGTGCGACTGCCGTGGTCTGGTACCAGCGCGCCGCAGGCAGCGTCCACGTTCCGCCGAGCGACTGCGCCGGCATGTCCGGTATCCGGATCTGCTCGTCCGCCAGCTGGACACGAAGCTCGCGATAGCGCTCCGCTGGAATCCGCCACGCGTGACGCTCGGCATCCCACGCAGCTCCTGGAATCTTTGATGGATCTCGGGCCCCGGTGATTCCTGGCTCGGGCTCGAGCACCAACGTTCCGCGATCGAATCGTACTCGCATGGAACCGTGGAGGAGCAACGTGTGTGCCGCGTCTTGTCCGGCATTCGGACGAGATCGGTCTCTCGTAGTCGTGGTCGTGGTCGTGACGGCGACGGCCGTCGTGTCACTCGCTGCTCGCACCAAACGCAAACCCCGCTGGGTTCGCGGCCGCCAACCGATGTCTGGCTAGATCGGATAGCCGAGGACGACTGGTCAGTTCGCGATTTGCTTGCGCGGCCCGCGCGCCTCCACGAGATCCCAGCGACCGCCATCGGACTCGTGGTGCTGCACACCCCACGTACCATCGAGCTTGCCCGCGCCGATGGTCCACACGCCCTGCCCCCAGCCGCCGGGTTGCCGCCAGAGGTAGCGGATCGTCCGGTCCTCGATGATGCGACCCTCGATTGTTCCGCCACCACAGCACACGTAGGTGCCATCCACGCGGTTGCCGTCCTGGCTCAGGCGGACGTCGCCCCAGCTGGAGCGATAGCTCCCGCTGATGTTGACCTGTGACGTGGTCGCGAACACGAGCGGTGCGACGGCGAGCAGATAGGCGACGGCGACGACCGCGAGGTGACCCAGCATGAGGGGATTGAACGCGCGACCCGCGCCGTCGTGTTCAGCGAGTTGCAACCGCGCGAGATCTCGCGCGAGATCTCAGCGAGGTGCGACCAGCCGGTACTTGTCGTCAGGCACCTGGCAGCGGTCAGGGCCGGCGTTCCAGCCGACGTGCAGGAGCAGCCGGCGACGGCCGACATCGGAGAACGCGCGTTTGACGACCGGTCTGGCGATGCAGTCGGTGTCGCCAACGCGTCCCATCGGCACCGGCTGGAGCTGTTCGGTGGCGACCTGCGTGCTGCCCTCGCTGACCGCGATCGAGATCGCGCCGGTCGCATCGTTGGTGACCTTGAACCGGAAGGGTCCCGCGCTGACGAGCTCGCCGACCGTGATCGCATCGAACAAGGTGTCGAACCGCCGGAAGCCCTCCTCGCGAATTCGATAGGTGAGCTCGGCCGCGAGCTTGGTGATGGCGTCGACGTCGAACTTCGCGACCGCCGACGTGTCCATCGAGTCGAGCAGCAGGTGCGCGAGCTTCGCATCGACCAGCGTGGTCAGCTCGATCTCTGCGCCCGACCACGCATCTGCACCAACTCGCACGAAGCCGACCGAGTACGTCGACCCACCCGATTGCCCGATCGGCGTGACGATCTCGACCGCCGCAACACCGCCGTCGCTCGACAGCAACGGAAATGCCGGTCGCTTGTTGTGGAATGCGCGCTCGATCACGGCGTAGGCGGGATCCCCATCGATCGGTGAGCTCTTCGTGATCGCGTCCGAGCCGCTCGAGCCGTTCGCCGAGCCCATCGATCCGCTTGCCGACGTGGGGTTCTCACCCTTGCTGCCGCACGCCGCAACCAACACCAGAAGTAACGCGTGCGTCATCACGTTCACGCTAACACGCACGAGTGGAGCCACTGGATCTACGGAGGGGTGTGGAACAGCCGCGCGAGCCGGCGCTCCGTGAGGGTGACTTTGAAACCCACGAACTGTCAGCTCGCGTCGTCGCCGGGGACCTCGGACTGCGACCCACGACGCGCAGCAATCGCTCACACGGGAGACGAACCGCTGCCAGGCGCGGTTCAGCGGGGATCTCGCCGGGCCCGGACTGGCCGAACGTGAGGTTGCCCCACGGGGCCGAGCACGAATCGCTGGTTATTGGATCAGAGAAGGACGCCGCCGGTTGGCATACCCGCATCGGGCGGCGACGACGGTGGCTCGGCACTTCCACTGCCGGGCTCGACGGGCAAGGCAACACCCGGCGATGCCGGCTCGCGACCTGGCATCACCGGCGGTGTCGGCGGGAAGGCCGTGGACACCCCGTTCGGTCCGGCGCGCAGCTGGTCGACGAGCTTGCGAACATAGGTTGCCCACGCCGACGCATCGGAGACGTGGCGAGGACGCTGCGCGGCTGCCGCATCGAACTGCTTCGCGGCATCGGTGAGCGCGGTGGAGGCATCCTTGAGCTTCGCCGACGCGCGCCAGTAGCCGACATCACCGAGCAGACGCTCGATGTCACGACGCTGTTCGCGACGATCTGGAGAGCGCGCGTGCAGCAGCGCCTGGTCGAGCATGCCGGCGGCGTCATCGATCTTGGTGACCTCGCGCGCGGTCAGCAACGAGCTCGCACGCTCGACCAGGATCTCGAGGTACCAGCGAGACAGGTCTTCCTGATCCTCGGTCTCGCGCTCGCGGCACTCGGCCTCGGGCGGGATCTTGATCGGCTTCCACATGCCCTCGTCATCGATGCTGCGCTCGCCCCACGGTGGGAAACCGCGCCCTTGCTTCGCGATCACCTGCTGCGGCTCGCACGCGATCATGAAGCGCTGCTTGTTCATGTTGCCGAAGATCACGAGCGCACCGACGCCGAGACCGAGCACGCCGACCAACGATGCGAAGATCGCGATCCACTTGCCGCGACCGCTGCCCGTCGGCTTGTCGCCATCGTCGTCATTGTCGTCATCGTCGAACGTCGAAGGTGGCGGCGGCTTCTTGCGCGCCTGCTTCGCCGGTTTCGCGCCGACCGAAGCGCGGAGCGTGTTGTCGTCGGCGATCGAAGGCAGCGGTGCCATCGGATCGTCGGAGGCTGTCCCAGATCCGGACGCGCTGGACACGAACGTCCCGGATGAGGATCCGGATGCTGCGAATGTCCCGGCTTGGGACGCGGCGGTGCCGGTCGGGGATGGTTGCGGATAGGCGTAGGCGCCGGACTCGGTCGGTTGCGCGTAGACGCCGGACTCCGTCGGCGCGTAGACGCTGGACTCCGTCAGTTGTGCGTAAGAACCCGACTGCGCGTAGCCTGAATCGGCCAGCTGCGCATAGGACACGTGTGAACCCGACTGCGTCGGATCCGAGGAGCCGGAAACCGGACCAGCCTGCGCGAGCTCGGACCTCGGCTGCGAGGACGACTGCGCGAGCTCCGCGGGACCGGACAAGGGCTGCGCGTCCGAACCGGCGGACGCACCGGACTGCTCGGGTTCCGCGGAACCGGACAAGCCGGACGCACGTGTCGCGGAGCCCGACGTTGATGCAGCCGATCCCGACGACGGCGTCCCGGACCCGGACGGCGCATTCGCATCGGCTTCCGCGGAACCGGACAAACCGGGCGCGCGCGACGTAGGTGATGCGGTCCCCGAAGCGGACGGCGCATTCGCACCGGACCGCGCGGGTCCCGCGGAACCGGACAAACCAGAGGCACCAGAGGCACCAGAGGCACCAGAGGCACCAGAGGCACCAGAGGCACCGGAGGCACCGGATGCCGCCGCACTCGCTACTGATCCGGACGCCGTAGAACCGGACGTCGTACTCGTTCGAGTCCCGGCTGTTGGCTCGATGACAACCGACTCGTCCGGCGTCTCCCAGCTCGCACGCGCCGGCTTGATCTCGCGCGCCTTCTTGCGCGGCGGCGGATCGTCGAGCGGCGGTGGGACCCATGCAGCCGTCGGCGGAGGCTTGTTCTCCGCGGTCTCCTTGGGGGCGGCCTGATCGGGATCCGGCGTCTCCCAGCTCGCGCGCGGCGTCTTCGGCGGGTCCTCGCCGCTCACGGGGCGACCTCGACGCGGTTACGACCTCGCTCCTTTGCGCCGTACAGCGCGACATCGGCTCGATCGATCAAGGCCGGCATCTTCTCGTTGAGCCGCCACTGCGCGATCCCGACCGAGATCCGCAACAGCAACGCGAGCCCATCACCGACCTCGAAGCCGCGCTCGCAGACACGCTGCCGCATCCGCTCGCCGACCTCCCACGCGCGCCCAGCATCCGCCTTGGGCAAGACAACCAGGAACTCCTCGCCACCGTAACGCACGAGCAGGTCACCTGCGCGGATCGCACCGCGTAGCCGGCGTGCGACCTCGGAGAGCACGACATCACCGACACCATGACCGTACTGATCGTTCACAGCCTTGAAGTGATCGACATCGACCATCGCCACCGACAGCGTACGATCGCGTTCGATCGCCGCCTCGATCTCCTGCGGCAGCCGTGCCGTCAGGAACTCACGGTTGTACGCACCGGTGAGTGGATCCGTCACCGCGACGCGATGGAGGCGCACGTTCTCGATATCGAGCGCGATCGTCATCGCGATGAAGCGCACGATCTCGAGGTGGTGCTGATCGAACGCCCCCGCCCGCTCGCTCGTCGCCGTCACACAACCGACCCGCTCCCCTCGCGCGATCAGCGGCACGCAGAGCAGCGCCGAGATCGGGGTCTGGTTGAGCGACAGCTGGACGAAGCGGGGATCGTTCGCGACATCATCGATCAGCGCCGGCTCGCCATGCTCGACGACCCACCCGGCGACGCCTTCGCCGACCTTGAACGACAACGAGTGCATGCGCTCGGTGCGCAAGCCATACGCTGCCTTCGCCAGCAGCCGCTCGCGGCGGGCGTCGAGCAGCATCACCGAGCACGCCTTGGCATCGATCAGCTGACAGACCAGCTCGGCGATGCGCGAGAGCAAGATCCCCGGATCGAGGTCGGAGCCGATCAGCTTTCCGATCTCGAACAGCGCCGCGGAGAGCTTGTCGAGGGCGAGCACTCAGGGCCCCTGCACGTATCCAATGAACGGCAGGTTCCGGTACTGCTGGGAGATGTCGAGCCCGTAGCCGACGACGAACTTGTTCTCGATCGTGAAGCCCAGGTAGTCGATCTTGACCTCGCGCTCGGAGCGCGCCGGTTTGTGAAGCAGCGAGCAGAGGGCGAGCGAGGCCGGCCGCCGGGTGCCGAGGTTCTCGAGGAGGTATCCGACGGTGTGGCCGGTGTCGACGATGTCCTCGACGACGATCACGTGCTTGCCCTCGATCGGGCGCGAGAGATCCTGGGTGATCTGGACCACGCCGCTCGAGACGGTGGCATCGCCGTAGGAGGAGATGCCGATGAAGTCCATGAAGATGGGGAGCTGGATGTGGCGAGCCAGGTCCGAGAGAAAGATCACCGAGCCCTTGAGCACGCCCAGCACGACCACATCGGTGGATGCGGCCCGCGCCGCGTAGTCCTCCGTGATCTGCGCCCCGAGCTCCGAACAACGCTTCTCGATGGCTTCCGCCGAGAGCAGCTCGGCGAATGGTTCGGTTGGCCGGTTCCAGGGCGGTGCCATGACAACGAATGTATCCCAGCAGCCCTGGATCCGGCGCCGCGCGGAGTGAGAAGGCGCTACAATCATCCCAATGGTCGGTCACGGCGACCTCGATCCACAACTGGGTGCACTCCTGGGGGACACGACGTCGGAGATCGACGTCGCTCGCAAGAACCGGGTGTTCTGCAACCGAAACCTGCGGATGGACTCGATCGAGATGATCGGGTTCGACATGGACTACACGCTGGCCCTGTATCACCAGGACCGGCTGGAGAAGCTGTCGATCGAGCTCACGCTCGACAAGCTGATCGGGAAGCACAAGTACCCGGAGGCGATCCGCGAGATCCATTACGACCCGCGGTGGGCGATCCGCGGCGTGATGGTCGATCGCCAGCTCGGCAACGTGTTCAAGCTCGACCGGCATAGCTACGTCGGGCGCTGCTACCACGGCTTCCGCGAGCTCTCGCAGGAGGAGCGGCGGCAAACCTACCGCAACGAGAAGATCAACCTGTCGAACGATCGCTGGGAGTGGATCGACACGTTGTTCGGTCTACCCGAATCGGTGATGTACACGACGCTGGTCGATTGGTACGACAAGCAGAACCTGCCGGTCGACCACGACAAGCTGTTCGGCGAGATCCGGATGGCGATCGATGAGGCGCACCGCGACGACACGTTGAAGAGCGTGATCAAGGCTGATCTCTCCTCGTTCATCATCAAGGACCCACTACTCGCCGAGACGCTTCACAAGTTCCGGAGCTCCGGCAAGAAGCTGTTCGTCCTCACCAACTCGCTCTACGACTACACCACCGAGGTGATGAGCTTCCTGCTCGACGGTGAACGCAAAGCATACCCATCGTGGCGCAACTACTTCGACATCGTGATCGTCGGCGGCGCGAAGCCGGCGTTCTTCAACGAGCTGCGCCCGTTCCAGCAGATCGATCCGTCGACCAACCTGCCGATCCCGAACGCCGAGATCCGCCACCTGTCGCGCGACAAGATCTACCAGGGCGGGAACGTCGTCGCGTTCGAGCAGATGACGGGGATCAGCGGCGAGCGCGTCCTCTATATCGGCGACCACATCTACGGCGACATCCTGCGCCTGCGCAAGCAGCACATGTGGCGCACGGCGATGGTGCTCCAGGAGCTCGAGCAGGAGATCTCGGTCAACAATCGGCTCGAGGCACAGGTCCGCGATCTCGATCTCCTCGACCGTCGTCATCGCAACCTCGAGTCGGAGATCGACTTTCAGTCGCTGCGTCTCAAGAAGATCCAGCGCCTCCTCGACGACCCCGCCACGGTCCCCCCACTGCGCGGCAAGCTCGAGGAGGAGCGCAAGGTGGCCCGCGATGCGATCGATTCGCTGCGCGACCGCGCGACTCTGATGAACACCGAGGTCGACTCCCTCGACGCGCGCATCGACCGCGCGTTCAACCCACACTGGGGCTCCTGTCTGCGCGAGGGCAACGAGAACTCCCGGTTCGGCGAGCAGGTCAATGACTACGCGGACCTCTACACGTCAAGGGTGTCAAACTTCGGCCCATACTCTCCGCTGCGATACTTCCGGGCTCCGCGACGACCGATGCCTCACGAGGTCTGAGCGATGTTATCGTGTGCTGTGCGAAGCCTCGCGGTTCTGCTGACGCTCGCGGCTTGTAGCTACAAGCCCGGCATCGGTGGCGATCCGCAGACCGACGGCCCGGCCGACGACGCGCCCCCGATCGAGGCCGATTCCGGGGAGGACGCGTCGCCCGACGCGCCGCCGTCACCGCCCAGTGTGTGCGTCCAGAACTGGCTCGCGGGCACCATGACGTTCACGGCGCCCGCGTTTCTGCGCGCCAACGGCGGTGCCCTCGCGACGACGCTCGACGAGCGCGATCCGTTCCTGTCGTCGGACGAGCTGGTGCTGCTCTACGTCCGCAGCAACGACATCTTCTTAGCATCGCGCCCGAACCTGACGACCGACTTCAACTCACCTGGCGTCGCCGCGCTCAGCGACGCCACGCAGGCCGACAGCAAGGCGACGATGTCTGGCGATGACCTGACGGCGATCGTGGCCTCGCAACGAGCGAATGGTGAGGGCGCGAACGACTTCTGGTATGGCACGCGCGCGACCGCAGGCGTGACGGCGTTCTCGGCACTCACGCAAACGTTCCTCGAAAACGTCAACGACACCGGCGAGCAGCGCGATCCATACCTCTCGGCAGACGGTCTGCACCTCTACTTCGCGGAGAGCTCCAACCCGCAGCGGATCGTGCTGGCGTCGCGCCTGGGGACGGACCAGTCGTTCGGGACACCGGTGACGGTCCCGGACATCGGCGACCTCGCCGGCGATGCCGATCCGACGCTGACCGCCGACGAGCGCGTCATCCTGTTCGCCTCTCGACGCACCGGCGAGGGTGGCATCGACCTGTGGTACGCGACGCGCGTCGAGCGCGACCAGCCGTTCTCCGCGCCGATCGCGCTGGCCGAGATCAACAGCAACGAGGACGACGCCGATCCGCACCTGTCGAGCGATGGCTGCCGGCTGTACTTCTCGACGCGCTCGACCCCCGGCGGGGGCGACTTCGATCTCCTGTTCACCCAGCAAGAGTAATGAAGCGCTTCGCGGTGGCGGCGCTGGCCTGTTCAGAAACGCCAAAAATCGCCACGCCGACGGATGCGCTGCCGGTGCTCGTGATCGATCAGTTATTGTAGTGGTCGTTCGCGGCGAAGCGCGCGCCGCACGCTGCACGCTGGCTCGGCCACGCCGCCGGTGTCGATGAAGCGTCAGAACCTGAACAGCGAGCTCAGCAGATCGACGAGCACGCCGCCGCGGTCGCTCGCGCGTCCCATCCCGGCGTGATCGTGGGTGCTCGTCGCCGCGCGCGCCGAGGCGAACGCCGCGTTCTGCTGCTCGCGCTTGGCGTCCTCGCGCAGCCGCTCGATCTGCTTCTTCGCGTGCTTCTCGAGCCCGCCCTGCTGCACGTAGTTGATGATCACCGGGAGCTCGCCGACGTCGAAGAACGTGCCGTGCGCGCGACAGACGTCGACGATCACACCGGCGCCCGCACCGAACAGCTTGCGGTTCATCACCACCTTGCAGACCGGGCACTTGATGTAGAGCTTGCCCTGCTTCTCGGGGCGATCCGCGAGCACCGTCGACGGCAACGAGCCGAGCAACGCATCGGCGCGCGCCTGTTGCCGATCGGTGATCACGCGCTGGACCGCGATCTGATCGAGGAACAGCCCACGACATTGCATGCACTCGTCGACCACGATGTCGGCGACGAGCCGTGGCGAGAGTGCGTGATCGCAGCGCGGGCACTGCCGCTCCGTCGCGATCTCGGTGGTCGCCGCGAGCGACAGCTCCGAGCCGCAATCGGGGCAGTGCTTGTGGCCATGGAACACGCGCGACAGGCACCGCGGGCAGGCCTTGAGCAGCAGGTGCTGATTGCAGTGGCTGCAGTCGCTCGCCGTGGTC
>Ga0105049_10002467_pt1 | contig 21937 bp, 13 predicted proteins | sample MAT06_FD_78087 | JGI IMG/M metagenome (GOLD analysis project Ga0105049, IMG submission 78087) | Freshwater microbial communities from Lake Fryxell liftoff mats and glacier meltwater in Antarctica - MAT-06 | ecosystem: Environmental > Aquatic > Freshwater > Ice > Liftoff microbial mat | place...
CCAGGGGATCGTCCGCTTCGAGTCTCTCGATGCGCGACTGGATCCAGCGGCGTTCCTCGGTGTTCTGAATGTGCATGAACTCCGCGCCGACGTTGCCGCAGTAAACCTTCTCAAGGTGGGCGACAATGTCCTTCAGCTTCGCTATGCCGGGGAGTCCTTCTATCCACACGCGGAACTCCATGCTGGGGTCCACGCCTTCCAGACGAAATGCGGAGAGGCGCAGATTCTCCGGGCGCGGGCGTTCCCGGCCCAGCGGATCCACGGTCGCCATCAGATGGCCGATATCGCGATAGTGATAGACGAGCGAGTTCACCCGGCCCTGCAACTCGATATAGTCGTTGTCGGGCTTCGCGGGAGTGGCGGCAGGGGTGGAGGCGGAGCCATCGCGCGTCAGGCCCAGTTCGAACCCGTCAAAGAAAGTCTGCCATTGGGAGGGGACGGAATCGCGGTCCTTCTTCCAGGACCGGTAAAGTTCTTCGATGTACTCCGGCGACCAGGAATTGATCGCCTGCCGTTGAGGGGGGATGTCGTCCAAGGGATTCCTTGCCTTTCACACCGTGAGTCGGGATCTGGCGAGCGAGTGATGTGATATCGGTCCAATCTGCTGGCGGACCGAGGGCTGCACCAACGGTGCCAACCGGCAAAAATCATAAGGGCAGGGGCGGGGCCAATGCAACCCCGCTCTTTGGACGCCCCACTGAATCCCAGGTATAAATCGTGCCTCGGGTCAAGGGAGATACGGTTCGGGGTTCACCGCCTCGCGGTTGCGGCGAATTTCAAAATGGATGTGCGGTTCGCCATCTCTTCCCTCGCCGGATCGGGCGATCACCTGCCCTCGGCTGATCTGCTGCCCCTCGCGGACCAGAAGCCGGTCGTTAAGGGCATAGCAGCTCGCCAGGTTGTCCCCGTGCTCTAAAATCACCATGCGACCATAGTAGGGAATCGAGTCCCCGGCATAGGTCACTTTACCGTCGCGCGCCGCGCGGACCTCGGTCCCGCGAGGCACGGCGATGTCGATTCCCGTGTACTTCTCGTCGGCGCGGTCAACGAAGCGCTTGATCACGCGCCCCTCCACCGGCCAGACGAAGCCGCGGGCACTGGGCCGGATGCCGCCGGAGGGCGGGGAGCTGAAGACGGGCCGGGGCTCCGGCTCCGGACGGGAGGGTGCGGGGGTCGGGGCCGACCGGGCGATCTCGATGCCACCACCCGGGATGTCGCGCTCTTGCTCTCGCGCGCCGCCGGGCAGCCGGAGCCTCTGCCCCACTTTGATCGTTGAATTCATGCCGATTCCGCTGGCCGAGGCAATTTCAGCGGGTGTTGTCCCATGCGTGGTGGCGATGCGGCTAAGCGTGTCGCCGCCCTGAACCGTGTAGAGACCGCCCGTTGGAGCCGACGCCGCCTGCGCGGGCCGGGAAGGTGCCGGTGCAGGCGGCGGACGCGGGGCCGCTGGCCGCGAAGCGATGACCGGGCGGCTTACCGCCTTGGGAATCCACAGCCGCGACCCCGCCACCAACCCCGCGTTCGGAGAGATACGGTTGGCACTCGCGACCATTGCATAGGACACGCCGAAACGCCCCGAAACCCCACGCAGCGAATCGCCCTTCCGCACGGAATAGTAGAACCCGGCCCCCGACTGGGCGGAGGCACGCCCCGCCAGCGCCATGCAGAGCAGGAGGGCAATTGCGAGTGTCTGTTGGATGCGGCGAGCCATGCTCATCCTGGCGGCAGCGCGGATTGCCACCCGTTGAATCGTATCAGCCTGCCTGCCACCGCGAAAACAGCGTCAAGATAAACAGGCGAAATCAGTGTCTCCGGCGACCCACCGAGACCGGCGGCGCGTTCCACGGATCCTCGGGCCAGGGGTGCTTGGGATACCGAGCCCGGAGCTCCTTTCGGACCTCCTGATAGACCCCGTTCCAGAAGCTCCTCAGGTCGCCCGTCACCTGCACTGGGCGATAGTTTGGCCCCAACAGGTGCATCACCACGGGCACCCGCCCGTCGGCGATGCGGGGCGTTTCGGCCAGGCCAAAGAGCTCCTGCAATCTGACCGCGAGGAACGGGGGCCCATCATCGCCATAGGTCAGCTTGATGCGGTTTCCGCTCGGCACAGGGAGGGCCTCGGGCGCCCCCGCGTCGAGGGCGGCGCGCTGCTTGTAGGTGAGCCGCGCCTCCAGCGCCGCGCGAAGGCCCTGCTTGCGAACCGCCGCCAGCGACGTGTGCCCATCGCAGGCTTCGCGCAACCCCGTGGCAAGCGTCTCGCCCTCGAACGCGGGGAGGTCGAGTTCCGACTGCGCCGCCGCTAGGAACCGCACCCGCGCCAGAAACCGCGCCGCCGAATCATCCTCGCGAAGGAAGGCATCCAGATTCTCCTCCAGATGCCGGGCAAGGGCCTCCGCCGCGGCCTCGCGATCAACCGCCCCGCCGGTGGGATCGTCGCGGAGTACCAGCCCCGCGAAGCGCACCTCGCGGATGGCGATCATCTTCTCCCGCTCGGGATCGAAACGCGCTCCGCGGCGATTTTCGTAGAGATCGGGAAATACCACCCCCAGCGATTCCTCCTCGATGCCGCTGGCGATGTTCACCGCCAGTTCCGCCCCGGGCGCGTCGCGCGCGTCTATACACAGGAACAGCGCGCCCTGCCTCGCGGTTGACTCGGGATCGAGCACCACGCCGCGCCCGCCGACCATGACCCCCTTGGAGGCATCGGCCGCGCGGCGCACCGCGACGCGATCGGGAAACGCATGGAGCGGCAGCGCGCGCAGCTTGCGGTCGCGCGGCCAACTCTCCGTGCCGCGCGCGAGGCTCTTCTGCGCGCCGGTCGCCTGACGCTGCAACTCGTCCCTCACGCGGCGCAGCGTCGCCATCGCCGCGCGATCCACGTCATCCGACGACGCGGGATCGTCCACGATGTCGAGACGGTCGATCAGGTCCGAATCGCCCTCCCACTTCGCCGCGCGCCGACGGCCCGGACGGCGGGAGAGGATGTCGCGCTCCGACAACAGCGCCGCCATCGTTGCCGCCTCCCGCGCCAGCCCCATCGCCCCGCCGGCGAGGAGAAGCCGCGCGAGCCGCGGGTGCAGCGGAAGATCCCCCATCGCGCGGCCAAGCGGCGTCAGCGATCCATCCGCGTTGGTCGCCCCGAGCATCGCCAGCAGGCGTTCCGCGCGCTCGATGGAGTCCGCCGCGGGCGCCTCGAACCACCGCAGGGACCGCACATCGCGCAGTCCGTAGCACTTCAGACCCAGCACCGTCGCGGCCAGGTCGATGCGGTGAACCTCCGGCAGATCGGCCGGCGGCATCCCGGCCTCCTCCGACCGGGTCCACATCCGCACACACCGCCCCGGCGCCGTGCGCCCCGCTCGGCCCGCGCGCTGCGTGGCGCTGGCGAGACTGATGCGCCGCAACTCCAGCCGGTCGATGCCAAGGCGGCGATCCTGCACCATCACGCGTGCCAGCCCCGAATCGATCACCGTTGTCACGCCGTCGATCGTCAGCGAGGTCTCCGCGATGTTTGTCGCCAGGATGATCTTGCGCCGATCCGTCGGGCGAAGCGCCGCATCCTGATCCTCCGAGGAAACGCTGCTGTGCAGCACGTGGATCGGATCGCCGAGATCGCCCAGCAGCGATTGCGTCCGCCGGATTTCGCCAATCCCCGGAAGGAAGACCAACACATGCCCCGCGGCGCCACGCTCGCTGGTGACTCGACGAACCGACGCCGCCGCGCGCTCCCACACCGGCGAGCGATCCTCGCGCTCCTGCCACGAAATCTCCACGGGATACATCCGCCCCGCGCTCTGGTGTACGGGCGCATCGCCCAGAAACGCCGCGATACCCGCCGTCTCCATCGTCGCCGACATCACGACGATGCGAAGGTCCTCGCGCACGCTCGACTGAATCTCCCTCAGCAGCGCCAACGCCACATCGGTGTGGATGCTGCGCTCGTGGAACTCGTCCAGAATCACGCACCCGATGCCCTCCAGAAACGGATTCGCGAGGATCTGGCGCATGAGGATGCCCTCCGTCAGCACCCTCACCCGGGTCTGCGGCCCCACGCGATTTTCGAAGCGGATATGGTACCCCACCTCCCCGCCAAGCCGCCACCCGCGCTCCTCCGCGATCCGTCCCGCCGCCGCCCGCGCCGCCACGCGCCGTGGCTGCAACAGCACCACCGCCGGATGCTCCGCCGACAACATCCCCGCCCCCGCAATCGCCGGAGCCACCCGCGTCGTCTTTCCCGCACCAGGCGCCGCCTGAATCACCGCCCCCCCATGCGGGGCGAGCCCCGCGAGAATCGCGGGGAGGAGGTCGTCGATGGGGAGGGGGGATAGCGGGGGCATGCGGAAGAAAGTGGTGTGGGGGAGAGAGGCGGGCGATGGGAAAGGGGAGCTGGGTTATGGGGGAGGATCGGATTGCAAGCCTTGGCGATTACGTCCAGTTGGAACTGATCGCCAGATTGTATGCGGGGCCCGTCGCATCGTTCCGGAACCTGTCAATGGTTTGAGACACCCTCTGGCCGCTTTTTAGAGACTTTCTGGAGCTGCGTGTCCTCGGGGCGGGCTTCGCCCAGAGGTGGTTTCAGCGTCGAAGTCGTTCACCTCCCATCGGTTGACTGATTACGGCCTATCGTCCTCCAAGCCGCTGACAGCAACAAGAGGGTTCAACTGGTGCGGCTTCCTCAACTCCCAATCCGCCTTGCCCGATGCCTTCCACCCCTACAGCTTCCCCGCGCTCCCATGCCACCCCCGCCCCTATCCACCAGCCGTATAGACACACCCATCGCCCTCGCCATGTCGGCGACGTTGTTGTGCTGGGCGTCGGGGTTCGTGGCGGTGCGGGCGGCGGTGGTGGCTTGGGAGCCGGGGCCTTTGGCGCTAGGGCGGTTCGCGGTGGCTTCGTTGGTGCTCGGGGCGATTGCGTTCCGGAATGGGGTGCCGCGGGTTCCCGCGCGGGACTGGCCGGGGATCGCGGGGGTGGCGTTGCTGAGCGTAGTCGTCTATCATCTCGCGCTGAATCGCGGTCAGCGGACGGTGGGGGCCGGGGCGGCGTCGGTTCTGGTGAATACGTCGCCGGTGTTTGCGTCGATCCTGGCGGTGTACTTCCTGAAGGAGCGTCTCTCCGCGAGGACGATGGCGGGAATCGGCGTCAGTTTCTGCGGCGCGCTGCTGATCGCGTTGGGGGAGGGAAAGGCGTTCCGGCTCAACTCGGGCGTGTTGCTGGTCCTGCTGGCATCGCTGGCGTGGTCCTTCAACATCATCCTGCAGAAGCACTTTCTGGCGCGCTACGGCGCGTTGCAATTCACCACTCTGGCGATCTGGGTTGGGACAGTCTTCCTGCTCCCATTTGCGCCGGGGTTGATCCGGACGTTTCCGGCGGCGCCGCTGGACACGACGCTGGCGGTGGTTTTTCTCGGGGTGTTCACCAGCGCCATCGCCTACGCCTGCTATGCGTATGTGCTCAGCAGGCTTCCGGCCTCGCGGGCGTCCAGCTTCCTGCTGGTGGTGCCCGCGCTCAGCTTCGTGATCGCGTGGCTGTATCTCGGCGAGATCCCCACGTTCACAACCATCGGCGGGGGAGCGTTGGCCATCGCGGGGGTGGTCGTGGTCAATACGGGGCACCGCATCCAGCCAGCGGAACCAGCCACATGATTCCCCCGCCATCGAAAACTCATTTGCCACGGAGGTCCCCTTCGTGGAGCCTCCTGAGTTGGGCCATCAAAGGGGGAGTCGAGCCAGCCAATCACATGTTCTTCAGAACGATCCTTTTCTCCTGTGCCGTATCGCTGGCGCTTTCCGCCAGCGCATCGGCACAGACCACGCGCCTGCGCCTTGTCGCGGCAAACACCAGCAGCGGCAATTTCCAGGCCTACGAGGCCCCCGGCATCCGAATCTTTCAGGGGCTGGATCCAGATATCGTGATGATCCAGGAGTTCAATTATCAGAGCGGTACGCTTCGTCAGTTCGTGGACACCGCCTTCGGGCCGGAGTTCAGCTTTTTCGTGGAGCCCGGCGGGGAGCAGATCCCGAATGGAATCATCAGCCGCTACCCGATCATTGCGTCTGGGGACTGGGTCGATTCCAATGTCACGAACCGCGATTTCGCGTGGGCCCGCATCGACATTCCCGGGTCGAAGGACTTGTGGGCGGTGAGTGTCCACTTCCTCACCACCAGCTCGGGAAGCCGCAACGCGCAGGCCACGTTGCTCGTTTCCTACATCAACGCCAACGTCCCCGCTGGCGACTACCTCGTGATCGGTGGCGACCTCAATACCCGGTCTCGCACCGAGGAGTGCATCACAACGCTCCGCGCCGTCGTCACCGACCTTGGGACGCCGCTTGACCGAAACAACAACAGCAACACCAACGCCGGCAGGAGCGAGCCCTACGACTGGGTGCTGCCCGAATCCGAACTCCATGCCCTGCGCGCACCAGTGATCATCGGCGGCAACTCCTTCGCCAACGGCCTCGTATTCGACAGCCGTGTCTATACGCCCCTCTCCGAGGTATCCCCCGTGCAGTCCGGCGATAGTGGAGTCAGCGGCATGCAGCACATGGCGATCGTTAAAGACTTCCTTATCCCGAATGTCGATGGGCCCACGCCAACGGCAACGCCGATGCCTACGACCACCACCCCCGCGCCCACCGGAACGACCATCTCACCAACGAGCACCACTGTTGCTCCCACTCCGACTGGTGTGCCGGTGTCGGGCACGGTCTTCATCAACGAGATCCATTACGACGACGACGGCGCAGACGCCAACGAAGGCATCGAGATCGCAGGCCCCGCGGGCACCAGCCTTACGGGCTGGTCCATCGTGCTGTACAACGGCAGTGAGGGAGCATCCTACGACACCATCGCGCTGACTGGCACGATCCCCAGCCAGCAGGCTTGCGTCGGCACGCTCTGGTTCCCCGCCACCCTGCTTCAGAATGGTGATCCCGACGGCATTGCGCTGACGAATTCCGGTGGCCAAGTTGTCCAGTTCCTGTCCTACGAGGGCGCCTTTACCGCGTCCGGCGGCGCGGCGGGGGGCTTGCTCTCCACTGATATCGGAGTGGCGGAGACCAACGCGACGCCCGACGGCTTTTCGCTCCAGTTGACGGGTACCGGAAATGCCTACGCCAACTTCACATGGGGTGCCGCCCCGATCGCCCATACCCGGGGTCTTCCAAATACCGGCCAGACGTTCGCAGGCGGCTGCGCGGCGACTCCAACGCCGACTCCCGCTGGGGGCATTTGGAACCTCTACTGAGGGAGCCTCACACAGCCTATACCCGAGCGGCGCCCCAACGAATCGGGGCGCCGCTTCATTTGAAGGTTGTCCACGCGCGCGGGTGGCTCTACACCGCCATTCACGCGGGAGAAACGCCTCGCGAGTCCGGGGGATGATTCTTCATGCGGCATGCCTTGCTCTTGATGGTGCTCGCGGTGGTCGCGGGATGCGGCCTGATCCCACGCGGTGATAGGCTACCCCCGGGCCATGTCTGGCGGGGCGATCTCTCCCGGGTCTCGCAGCACAACGGCCCCGCCCAGGTCCCCGTCGCCGTTGCTCGCGATGGCAGATACATCCTCACCACCGACGACCAGCACGCGGGCCTGTACCTGACGGACACGAGGACCTCCGCGACGCTGACCATCAATCGCGAGTGGAATGCGGGCTACTATCCCGGCTTCTCCCCCGATGGACGGTTCGTCTTCTTCAAGACCTTCCGCGCCCGCGCGGAAGGCTACGACCAGGCCGCCATGTCCTACGATATCCGCCGCAAGGAAACCTCAAGCCTCAGCGGATGGGTCCGTCACGCGGGAACGCCGACCGCCACCGACGATGGTCTCATCGCCTGGGTTGCCGACGACACACTGTACCTACGCAGCGAGCAGTCGGGAGATTTCCACATCCGGGGAGACGGCAACCGCATCCCCCTCGCGCCCCACCAGCTTGGCAGCACGCCCAATGTGATCGAGCTGTCCCCCGACGGCAACAAGGTCGCCTATCCCAATGCCGATGACCAGATTGAGGTGCTCTACCTCGTGACCGGAGAGAGGCGCGTCGTCACCGACGGCAAGTTCGCCTACTGGGGGCCGCGCTTTTCGCACTTCGGCAACCGGATGCTCTCGCGCACAATCAACGACAAGATCGTCGGCATCGACCTCGCCACGCTGGAGAACCGAGTCCTTGGCACCGGCGAGGACCCACTCTGGCTCGACAATGATCGGTTTGTCTTCGTGGAGTGGGAGGGCGGCGTGCGCTCGGCGTCGTTTCACGATGGCGCCACTTCGGTGAAAAAGATGGGCCGCATCGGCATTCGCTGGTGGGCTCTCAGCGGGAGATTCATCGCTTCCCAGAAGGGCGACAACGTCTGGCTCCACGAAATTGGCGAGAGTCGCGTGCGCGACATCGACGGATACCTCCGCGCGCCCAGCGAGGACCCTCCCATCGTGGAGCCAACCGAGTGGCCCCGCGAAATGCGCGAGGACGGCAGCCGCGTCGCCAAGCGCCTTGTCGATCTGCCCGACTCGCGGGAGATCGTCGGAGTGCCCTACCTCAACCAGGTCTGGGACCTACCCGACGGCTATCCCGGCGAGTGGGCCTGCAACGCTTCCTCCGCGGTGATGTGCCTTGCGTATCATGGCGCCGTTCCGCCGCGGCCCATCGATGTCACGCGACCGGCTCCACGCCGCAGCAACTTCGGCCACTACGTCACCGAACCCTACACTGTCGCCGGACACACCTTCGACACCGGCAGTCCCGGCCCCGACAAGAAGCCAGTGCGCGGCGGCTACGGCTACATCGTCCGCGACGAATGGAAGGACACGAAGCACTACATGCGCGACTATTTCCGCCTTCACGGCCTCGAATCGAAGACAGACTGGGAGCCGTCATTCGCCAAGGCCCAGCGCGAGATTGACGCCATGAACCCGCTGGTTGTCTTGCATTCCATCACCCTCGCGGGGCACTATGTGACCTGCATCGGCTACGACAAGGGCGGGCGCCGGACGCTCGTGGTGAACGATCCCTATGGAAACAAGAACACCCGCGAGTACCCCACCATCGATGGTCGGCGCGCGCGCTATGACCTTCCCGGGAGCAACAATGGTTTCCAGAACCTCCGAATCGTTCACTGCTTTATTACCACGGGCAAGGCGAACAGTGGGGAATAGGGAATGGGGAATGCGGAATGGAAGGCGCGTCGGATTGATTGGGTTCGTTGCGCTGGCCTGCGCGGCGTCGGCGCAGGAGGCGCCGAGTGCGGCGACTCTTGACCTGAACGCGGTGGTGCGGCGCGACTGGGCGAAGGATGCACTGTGGGATGATGGTCAGGCTGAGGTCGCCACCTATCGTGGCGAACGGGTGATCTTCGGCGAGACGCGGCACCACACCGCGCGGCTTATCACGGTCCTTGAGGACTTCACGAAGGAGTACTACGTTAAGGCCGATTGGCCCCACGGCCAGAAGCCGATTCTCCCCGTCATCAAGCAGATATACACCGCCACCATCCCCACGCCCAACTACGACTTTCAGTTCATGACGAGCACCTTCGTGGATCGCGAGGACTTCGGCAGGCTCGTCAAGATGTCCGCCGTCGGCCACGACTGGACCGGCCTCACCCACAAGGAGTTCCAGATGTGGGGCGACAAGCCGCGGATGATCTACAACTCCTACTGGGATGGAGAGGGTTCCGGGCGCCGCGACCTGGGGACCGACATCAACGACTACTTCGAGGAAGAACTACCACTCGTCCTGCGTGCCCTGCCGTTTGAGGAGGGCCTCGCGGCGTCGCTCTGGCTCTACCCAAACCAGACAACCACACGCGCGCCGGAGCCCCGCCCCGTGGCGGCGACGATCCGCGTTTCGGCGGGGAACAAGTCGTGGATCGTGGATGTCGAAGCCCGCGATGACCGGTCGCTCCGCTATGAATTCGCGGCGGAGGAACCGCACGTCATGTTGCGAGTCCGCCACAGCGACGGGCGAAGCCTTGAACTGGCGAGCGTGCGCCGCGAGGCGTACTGGATTCTGGCGGAATAGGACGGCAACGCGATGGATGGCCCCGAAAATCCCCTGATCAAGTATTTCTCCTTCATCGTGCTGGGGCTCATGCTTGCCGTGGGGTACGTCCTTGTCAGGTTTTTTGGAGGCCGCAAGGGCCGCCGCGACGCGGATGGGCGCTCGATGGAGGATATTCTGCTGGAAGCCGAACGCGAAGTCAGGCGAAAGAAGGGCGTCGGGGGAGAGGATCAGCCCCTTGGCCTCACCCCGGAGCAGCAAATCGAGCGCGCCCGAGTTCAGGCGCTCGCCCGGCAGTCCGCCGGGGACAAAGACACGGATGAATAGGGAGTCCACCCAGTGAATCACCTGATTGTCGCCATTCTATTTGCACTGTTCCTGATCCCGGCCGCCGCGCCGCGCGCCACTGCGGGCTTCGGCTTTGGTCTCGACGCCTCCATCGTGTCCTTCGCTCCGGCCCTCCTCGAACGCGGCAAGCGTACTGCCATGACCGTGAGCGTGAAGAACGATGGCATCCCGTCCAACATGTTCCTGCGAATCAAGGAGCAGCCCGTGGGATGGACGGTGGAATCGTTCGTCCCGGCGAGCGTGTTTATTCCCAATGACGCCACGCGGGTGTTCCAGTTCTTCGTCACCGCTCCCACGTCGGGCGATTTCAATATCTCGATCGAGCTCTTTGGCGAAGATCTGCCGCTGCAGATCAAGCTCGACGAGCGTACTCTCTCCGTGAAGGTCCAATCCATCCCGGAGCCGTTCAATATCTTCACTCCGATTCAGGGGGAGGAAGTCCCCGACGCGGTGAATCTCTCGTGGAGCTTCTCGGTGGGGGCCGACACCTACGATGTGGGGATATTCGAGTTCATCAACGGCGTCCCCGTTTCTCCCGCCAAGCTAAACTTCAACGGACTGTCCAACACCAGCATCATCATTCCCAACGCCTCCTTCATCAAGGGGAACACCTACCAGGCCACGGTCACTGCTAGGAACCTTGTGGGGTCGCGCGTCAACACCGATGGCCCGCGGCGCTTCACGATCAGGGCCGCGCCGACGCTGGGGGCGTTCTCCATCGTTTCCCCGATCGCCAACCAGTTGACGACGGGTAGGCCAACGATCGACTGGACGACATCGACGGGCGCCCGGAACTATACGCTGTTCGTGCTTCCGAACGAGGGCGGGAACCCCGGCAGCGCGCCGATCCGCGAAGTTCCCGCACTGACCGCCACCGAGTACACATGGGCCGATCCGCCGCTCGTCGCGGGCAGGAGCTACTTCGTCAGCGTCCGCGCCTTCGGCGAGCCGTCCGCCGCGTCGCGCCTCAATCAGGAAGGGCCCGTGCCCTTCTCGATTCCCGGATTGACCAGTTTCCAGTTGATCAGCCCCACGGCCGATTCCACGCGGATCGCGCTCCTGCCGGAGTTCCGCTGGCAGGTCTCCGGCGGCGCCACCTACTATATTCTGTTCATCGAGCGATTTACAGAGTTCGGTTGGCGGCGACTGTTTCAGGATCGCATCGAACAGTCCGAGGGCGTGATGACCTACCCGATCCCCGCGTCAAAACCGCTGCGATGGAACGAGCTCTATCGCTGGAACGTCACCGCACAGCGCGCCGACGCGAACGGCAACGTCCTGGAAGTGATCAGTTCCGTGGGTGGGTTCCAGGAGTTCCGCACGACTCAGTTGGCGCCGTTCGATCTGCTTTCTCCCGCAAGCGGTTCCCCCGGCGTCCCCGTCCGACCCACCTTTATGTGGGAATCGACTCCCACCGCCACTGTCTATACAGTCGAATCGGCCGTGCGCGGCGCCGATGGCGAGCCCGTGCTCGCCGGGCGTCGGGTCAGCCCCGCACTCATCGAAACCACCTGGGTCAGCCTCTTTCCCGACTTGACGCCTGGCGGCCGGTACTTCTGGCGCGTGCGCGCCACCGATGGCCTCGCGAGCCAGTATAGCTATGGCGACTGGCAGCCCTTCACCGTCACCACCCTTGGCCAGTTCGGCATTGTCTCGCCCGTGAATCTGACAACCGAGCTTTCGACACAGCCAACCTTCACTTGGTCTCCGTCGCCGGGTGCCAAGACCTACCGGCTTCGCATCGCGATCAAGGGCGGGATAATCCTTCCCGACCTGGTCGTGAATGCGCCCCAAAATTCTGTCGATTTCTCGCAGGTCGGACGGAATTTGAACAGCCTGACGGACTACCTGTGGACCGTTGTCGCAGAGGACGGCATCGTGACGCTGGGCGCACCCCAAATTTTCGAGTTCCGCACCGGGGTCCGCAGCGAGGTTGGTTCACGCGACGTGCTGGACCACCTGATCGGGCGCCAGCAGTTCAGCGCGGTCGATCGCGCCAGCGCCGGGTTCTTTGGATCGGCGCGAATCGACGCGGCGGGATACATGCAGGTGCGACTCGTCGAAGAGTAGGACTGAGTCCCTTCCGGCAGGTGTTGTGGGGGGAATCGTCGCCCCACATGGGGGTTTCCCCGATGTGCAATGTCTCACTTGTCGGCCAGTTTCAGGGGTTTTTGCCTCCCCCGGGAGATTGTGCTTGTCGATTCCACCCCCTCCTCCCAGCCTTTGAGTCGGCTGGTTCCTAACCGCCCCCGCCGGGCAGACCCCGTCGCGCCCGGGGGTCGGTCGTCGAGGCGTGCCGGAGATTTCGGTTCTCCGCCTGCCCCACTCGCGGAACGTCAATCCCACCGGAGCTTTCCTGACGACACCATGCAACAGATCCCCAATCAGCCGCTCGAACTGAAGTGCACGATCCTGCTCTCCTCGGATCGCAAGCTCCCCGTCACGCTTTTCCCGCTTCCCTCCCATTCGTGGGAGGCCCCTGTGGACTTGCTCGAGGGCTTCGTCAACAAGCGGCGCGGCGAGTTCTTCCCCATCCGCATCACCGGCGGCGCGGAGATGCTTTTGCCGCTTCACGAGTGCATCGTTTTCGAACTGACGCGCGAGGAGGAGGAGGAACTCCTGTCGCTGCATCCCGAGATGAGCCGCGAGACCGTCAGCCGCAGCGCCTTCCACGTGGCGTCCTACGCCCGCGTGCTCCTGACGCTTCGCACGGGCCGCCGTATTCAGGGCGCCCTCTGGTTCTACGATTTCACCCCCAAGACGAAGCGCAACCTGATGGACGCGCTCAACGAGGGAACCCGCTACCTGACGCTGCACACGCGGTCCAAGACGCTTTTCGTGCGCTCCGATTCGATCCTGCGCGCGGAGGTCATGCCCAGCCCGCGCGAGGCGGCGCCCCGCCCGGATGAATCCCAGCACGAGCAGGCCGGCCTGGTGGACTCCACGCTTGATTTCGGCTCCGGCCAGAGCCGCGAGCCCGTGGACCCCTACTCCGGCAAGCGCATCTTCGAGTCTTCGCCCAACCAGACGCCGCTCCCCCAGGAGTCTCTCAGCAGCATCTTCCTTCGGCCCGACTTCAGTGGGGAGTTCTCCGTTTCGCCGCTCGCGCCATCCAAGGAACTGCCGCGTCCACGCCCCGAGGATCTGGAATAGTCTTCCCGTCGGGCACGGAGTCTGCGTGGGATGGGCGCAAAGGAGTAAGCACCCATGAACAAGCTGCGCGACCACCACGATATCGACTCGAATCCGGTCGGATTGCCCGACAAGGTAGTGCAGGAACTCATACCCGAACTCGACGCCCTCGTGGCCTCCCAGTTCGTGATCTTTCACCAGTACCAGAAGCACCACTGGCTGGTGGAGGGACCCCAGTTCCGCGATCTGCACCTCTTTCTCGCCGAGAACTACACGGCGGTCCACAACGAGGTGGATGCGTTAGCGGAGCGCATCACGCTTCTGGGCGGCATTCCCACCAGCAATCCGGTCAACCAATCCAAGATTTCCCACATCACCCACGAGTCCGAAGGAGTTTTCCCGATCCGCGAATGCCTTGTGGCGGACATGGGGGCGGAGGGCATCATCGCGCGCAACATCCGCCGCGTGATTGCCATCGCCAACGGCCACGGCGATTTCGGAACGAAGGCTGTTCTGGAGCCGATTCTCCTCGCCGTTGAGAACCGCGCCCACCACCTCGAGCACTTCCTCGGCAAGGACACCCTGCTGCCGCTGGCTTGATTGACGGCCGACCAGGCCCTTGTTGATCGCGATGCGCGGAGAGATTGCCTTTTCTCCGCGCATTGTTTTTTGCAATCCCTCCGCATTCAACTTGACGGTGTTCTGCCCGGCGGGTTTGGCATCGCGATGTTGGTCGCATCGCTGCCCTCTCGACGGAATCCCCTCCCATGCTCTCCGCTCCCGCTCGCCACCTCCTGGTGGTGCTGATGCTGTCCCTCCATGCACTTTGCTCCGCCGCCGAGGTTGATCCCGAGTCCGCTTGGCGATTCCCGGAACTGCGCGCGTCATGGCGCCAGAGCCTCCAGTGGTCCAGAACGCTCCGCGAGGCGGGGCCCACCAGCGAGACGCTTACAATGATGCGGAAGTCGATGCACACGGGAAGCGGATCCCGCGCGATGGGGGCCTGGCTCGCATCGTGTGACTCGCCCACCACGCCGCTGATTGGAGGGGCGCGGTTCACGGAACTGCGAGAGGAGGCCATTGAGGGGCTCTCGACAGGGAATCGCCGCTGGGGTGGGCGCCCGTTGATGGAATCGATGGTGAACCCAGCCGTGTTTCGCGGGGAGTCCGTCCTCCCGAATCACCTGATAGATCAATTTCGGCCCGACGACGTGCCCAACAATGCCTTCGACGCGGCAGAGATATACCTTGTTGGCATGCAGGAGGACCCGCGCCGCTTCCTCCCCGAACTCGTCTCGCGCTGGTCTGCGCTTCGGCGCGCAGGCAACGCCGCGAGCCAGGAGGGGGTCTTTGTCGCCAACCTGCTCCTCGTGTATGCCCTCTCCGATCCTGAGCAGTTCTCCAAGCGGTCGCTCAGTTGGTGGTATGCCCTGCAAGGCTGGCGCAGCGACGAGACATGGCCTGCGACGGGCCTCGATGCAATGACCCGCGCCGAGTCCGACGCCGTCTTGGATGCTGCGGTCTTCTGGGCCCCCGGATCGCGCGGGTGGATGCTCGGCGATACCGCTGAGATCGGCGAAGCAGCGCGGCACCACGCGTGGTTTCTACTCGAGGTTGCCAATCCCGCGCCCACGAAGCAGTACCGCGAGATACTGGCCTCGCGGAAGGGGAGCGAGCGGGATCGGCAGCACGCGTTGCTGTTGCTTATTATTCGGGAGCCGACGTCGCTCTATGACCCGCGCATGGAGGAGGCCATCCTGGCGGGGTGCGAAGTCTCCTACTGGGGATACTATCCAACGAGACTCACCACGGCTCTTGTCGATCCACATATGACCCCTGGAGAACGAATCGAGTCGCTCCTTTGGGAAGCAGGGAGAAGCCTGCGCGCGCCGATCGAGCGAGTATTTCCCAATGGGCGGTTGTTGACCGATCCAGAGCGCCAGCGGCTGCTTTCGATCATTGCCGCGGGGCTGGAGCGAACGACGATTCCCTACAGCCAACTCACTCTGGCAAACGTGCTTCTCAGAAGCACTCGGGAAACGTCGGTCGACGCCGTGGCGGAGGCCGCCGTGTCCAACCTGGCCAACGACGACTACGGAGGCAATGCCGCCGGGGCGCGCGATCTGTTGGACTCCCTTGGATCTGCCGGCGTCGATGCCCTGCGCGCGGGGTTAAACGTGGGGGTGGAACTCGGCGATTGGCAACTCATCAGCGAATGCGCCGATCGCCTTGTGCAGTCGGATGAATCATTCGCCCACGCGGCACATCCCGAGGCGATGGCGGCGATGGCGGAGCACTTGCGAGACGACGAGGTGGCGGGAAACGGGATGGCGGCGAGTGACTACCTGCGCTCCTGTGGCGAGGCGGCCCGGCCGCTGCTGGAATCGCTTCGCGATATCGGCGACGACCAGCAGAAGGAATTTGCGGAGGACCTGCTGAGGGAACTCAACGACGCGCGCTCGCCCTCCAACTCCGAGCTAACCCTGATCCACTTCGCGACGGAGTTCAGCCAATAGCGCCAGCGCCTCAATCGGTGTCAGGCGGTTGGGATCGACGAGGCGGAGCCGCTCGACCGCCGGGTGCACGCGCGGGGCGTCGAAGAGCGTGAGCTGTTGGCTCTCCCACGGCTCCGCCACGGGGAGAAGTCGTGCGCCCTTGCGCGGCGTGGGGCGCTCGCCCTCCGCGATTTCCGCCTCGGCATCCCCGGTGGCGACGCGGGGCGCTACAGGCTCCCCGGCCTCCAGGCCATTGAGGATCTCTTTCGCGCGCAGCACCGCCAGCGGCGGCACGCCCGCCAGTTCCGCGGCGTGGATGCCGTAGCTGCGATTCGCGCGCCCGCGGATGATCCGATACAGGAACACGATGCGGTCGCCGGTCTCTTCCACCGCCACGCTGAAATTGCGCAGGCGGGGGAGAGCCGATTCCAGGTCGGTCAACTCGTGATAGTGCGTGGCAAAAAGCGCGAGCGGGCGGCGGCCGCGCACGTTGTGGACGAATTCGCAGACGGACCACGCGATGGCGAGCCCGTCGTAGGTCGAGGTGCCGCGCCCGATTTCGTCCAGAATCACCAATGAATCATTGGTCGCGTGGCGCAGTATGTTCGCCAGCTCCGTCATCTCCACCAGGAACGTGGACTGCCCACGTGCCAAATGGTCCATCGCCCCCACGCGCGTGAAGATGCGGTCGCGCAGGGCGATGTCGGCGCGCCGGGCGGGAACGAAGCCGCCCATGTGGGCCATCAGGACGATCAGCGCCACCTGGCGTATATACGTGGACTTGCCCGCCATGTTGGGCCCCGTGATCAGCGCCACCTGGCAGCCGGTTGGGTCCAGCAGCGTATCGTTGGCCACGAACGGGGGATCTCGCTGGATGGCTTCGAGCACGGGGTGGCGGCCCTCCTCGATCTCGATGGCGCCGCGGTCGTTGAGCGACGGGCGGACGTAGCCCTGCGCGAGCGCGACCTCCGCCAGCGACAGCAGGCAATCCAGCTCCGCCAGCCGCCGCGCGTTGGAGAGAATCCCCGGCGCCGCGTCGGCCACGGCCGATCGGATGCCCGCAAAGAGTGCCGCCTCCAGATCGCCGATGCGCGTCTCCGCCGTCAGGACCAGCTCCTCCTTCTCCTTCAGCGACGGCGTGATGTATCGCTCGGCATTGGCCAGGGTCTGCTTGCGGATATAGTCCTCGGGAACGCCGCCGGGAAGTTGGCGGAGCTGCGCCTGCGTGAGTTCGATGAAGTAGCCAAAGACCTTGTTGTAGCCGATCTTGAGTCCCGCGATTCCAGTGCGGTCGGCCTCCTCCTGGCGGAGCCGCGCGATGAAGTCCTTCCCGCCCCGCGCCACCGCCAGCAATTCGTCCAGATCCGCGTTGTATGCGTCGCGGATCGCGCCGCCGTCGCGGGCGTTGGCGGGTGGCTCCTCGGAGAGGCCGCGCTCCAGCAGGTCGCGCAGCCCCGCCAACAGGTCAATCCCGGCGCCGATGTTGCGGAGCATCGAGCATCGCGCGCCGTTCACGATCGCGCGGAGCGGGGGGAGCCGCTGAAGCCCCGTCCTGAGCACTGCCAATTCGCGCGGCCCCGCGGTGCCGACCGCCGCGCGCGAGACGATGCGCTCGAGGTCGCGCATCCCCTTGAGCTGCTCCGCGATGGAGTTGCGCAGCGCCATCGCCTCCACAAATTCCTCCACCGCGTCCAGCCGCGCCTCGATCGGCTCGCGGTGGCGCAGCGGCTCCAGCACCCAGGACCGCAGCAGGCGCGCGCCCATCGGCGTCCGCGTCCGGTCGAGTACGCTCAGCAGCGTCGCCTCGCGTCCGCCGCTGTGGCTGTTGCGGACGAGCTCCAACGAGCGCTGGGTGACGGCGTCGAGGACCATGCCCTCGTGGGAGAAGCGCACGAAGAGATTGGTCATGTGGGGGACGGCGCTTTTCTGCGTGTCGCGCAGGTACTGCATCAGCGCGCCCGCGCTGGCGATTCCCGCGGGAAAACCATCGGCGCCCATCGCCTCCAGCGATTGCACGCGGAAGTGATCGCATAGCACGCGGCGCGCGGTCTCCTCGCGGAAGTCCGATTCTGGGAGGCGCGTAATCGCCACGGGGCGATCGGCGAGCAGCGGGCGGAGCGCCTGCGCGTCGAGGCGTTCGGGGAGCAGTATCTCGCGCGGTTCCAGCCGCGCGAGTTCCGACAGCATCTCCTCCTCCGCATCCGCGCCCGCGACTTCCGTCAGGCCGAATGCGCCGGTGGAAAGATCGGCCACCGCGATCCCCCAAACGCCGGTCCCGGTTTTCGTCAGGGCCACCAGATAGTTATTGGCGCCGTCCTCCACCATGCCGTCCTCGGTGGCGGTCCCCGGCGTCACCACGCGGACGACTTGGCGCTCGACAAGGCCCTTGGCCTGCTTGGGGTCCTCGGTCTGTTCCGCGATGGCCACGCGCTTGCCGGCGCGGACCAGCTTGGCAAGGTAGGTATCGATGGCATGATACGGCACGCCGGCCATGGCCACCATACCGTCGGCGCCGGCGCTCTTGCGCGTCACGATGATATTGAGCAGGCGGCCCGCCTCGTCGGCGTCCTCTCCGTATGTCTCGTAGAAATCGCCGCAGCGGAAAAGCAGAAGCGTGCCGGGATGCGCCGCCTTGAGGTCGGCGTACTGGCGCATCATGGGGGAGGTGGCGTTCTGGATGGTCTGCGACATTCCGTATGCGAATCGGGCGCCGCGCGGAACGCCGCCTTGGGGGATTACTTTCTCAGGCTTTCCACGCGGCCCAGCACGTCCCGGTATCCCGCGTCGATCTTGCAGAGCTGCTTGAACACGCGCTCGGCGCGGTCGAACATGCGGTACGCCACGAACATGTCCCCGATCTCATAGAGGATGTCCATGATCGTCTGGAGTTCCTGGGGATCGTCATCAAGGGTGATCGTGATGTCGCGCAGCGCGTCCTGGCAGAGGTCGTCGAGACGCTTCTTCATGTAGCACCACGCCAGCTTGGCCGTGCAGCGGCGGGCAAGGATCGTGTCCTCGCGGTCGCGCGACGCGCGCTGGAAGTAAGTGATCGCGTCGCTGTAGCGCTCCATGCCGCGGGCGATGTCGCCGAGCTGCTCGAGAAGCTCGCTGCCGCCGCGACCCGCCTCGACCTCTCGCTGCAGGAAAGAGAATCGGCGCTGACCCACGGCCAGTTCCACTTTCGCCCGCAGGACCTTCACGGCGGGATCGCGTGGGTCGAAAAGTTCAAGCTGCTTGAAGTACTCCGCCGCGTCCTCCGCCTCGTCGGCGTCGATAGCCACGGGGATGATGTTCTTGAGGAGTTCGGATTTCTGGGAGCCCGACGCCAGCAGGCCATCCACGAATTTCTTGGCGTTGCGATAGTCCTTTAGCGCCACATAGGCGGTCGCCATCGACCGGTTGATCTCCTCGGTGTTCTGTCCGCCGTTGGAGAGGTAGAGCGAGTAGCTGTGGATCATGTCGGTGAAGCGTCCGTGCTTCAGATAAGTGTCGCCAAGGTAGCGCAACGTGGCCAAGTGGTGCGGCGCGCGGCGCAGGATCTTCTGCGTCGCCTCGCGCACAGTCGCCACGGGATCGACCGAACGCGCCTCCATGAGGCGTATCGCCTCAAGCGTCTCGTCGTACTTCCCGGTGACCGCGGTGTGGTCGGTGAGGAGGTTGAGGATCGAGAAGGGAACCTCCGGGCGTCGCGCAAACTCGCGGAGCGCCTCGATGACGCGGGGCAGTTGCGTGGGGTGGCGGTGGAGGAATTCGTCGCAGAGCCCCACCACCTTGTCGGCGTGGCCCCCGTTGATCAGTCTGTTCAGCGCAAGGAGCTGGAGTTCCACGTCGTCCGGCTTCTCCCGCGCCTGCTCCACCACCTCGGCGACCTCTTCCGTCAGGACGGCTTTCTCGACGCGGGAAATCAGCGTGGCGGCGCGGGTGCGATCCTCGTCGCTGGGCTCGTGGTAAAGCGCGCGCTCGGCGATGGCGGCGGCGGCCTCCCACTCGCGTCGCTCAAGGCGAATCTGCGCCTCCAGCAGCAGCGCGCGGGCCGGCGCCTCCTCGGTCGCGTTGAGCGCCTCCAGCCGGGCCAGCGCCTCGTCCACCTTCTCGTTCTGGTACATCACCTCGATGTACTCGAAGAGCGTGGCGCCGTCCTTGGGATTACGCTCCACCACGAAACGGAGGAGGTCTTCCAGGCGGACGCTGTTGTCCAGCTCGCGGTAGATGCGAATCAGCGCGTCGCGGACTTCGTCCTGGCGGGGATCGGCCTCGAAGGACTTTTCGAGCCAGCGGATCTTCTGGTCGCGGAGCGCCATGCGGTCGGCCTGAGCGGCGAGGGCGTTGAGCGCGGGGACATACTCGCTCGTGCGGGCGAGGACTTCGCGCAGAAGCTTCTGGCTGCGCCGGAATGGGATGCCCTCCACCTGCCCCAGCTTGATCGCCACCTCGGCGGTCTTCTCAGCCTGGCCCTCGGCAAAGAGGATGTTGGCATAGCGCTCGAGGGCGTCGGGATCGTTGGCGACGCCGCGCGCCTCGATCAGGGCCAGTGCCTCGCCGTGCTTGCCCTGATCGCGCAACTCCTCGATCAGCGCCTCGGCGATCTCTCCCTCGTCGGGGAGCATCGCGTGCAGTTCCTTCAGGTATCCAAGATAGGCCACCTTGTCGCCCTGCTCGCTGGCGTGCTTGCAGAGAGCCTCCAGCACATCGGGGTCCGCCTTCTTGTCTCGGTGAAGCTGGAGGAGGACCTCCACAACGTCGCCCCGCGCGCCGCGACGGAAGCGCGCCAGCGCCACGGAGCGCAGCATCGCCGACTGGCCGGGGCGGAACATCAACGCAAGGCGGCTGGAAAAAAGCGCCAGCGATCCCATGTCCTTCTGATCGAAGGAGTTGGCAAGCGACGTCCACACGATGCTGTTGACGGACTCGAAGAGAACCACCAGCAGGCAGAGCATCCCGCCCGCCCCGATGATCATTCCGACCATCGGCAGATCGGGCACGGGGATTGGGTCGATGAATATCTCGAGGGCGGAAAGCGCCTCCCGCCCGATCATTCCACCGGGCGCCGCCGCGAAAAAGGCGGTGAGCAGGACAAGGATCGTTGGGCGCTTGGGAAGGCGGTAGTCGAAGCTCAGCAAGTAGCCCAGCAGCCAGATCGCCACAATGCCTGCGAGGATCACCAGGTGACGGGGATAGAGTTCACTGACCGCTTCGAGATGGTCGCTGGCGGCGGAGAGCACCTTCCATTGCTGGTAAATCCAAGCGCCTAGTCCGGCGCCCGCGAACCCGGCAAGGATCAGCAGGGCGGTCGATAGTTTCCTGATCATTCAGTCCCTCGGTCCGAACGGTGGATCATGGGGGGGCATAACGATGACATTCGTCACTGGTTCCCCTACCGGCAAGGCAAAAGCGGCTGGACCCTAAAAGAAGACCGTGCCCCCGGCTTACGCCGGGGGCACGGTCTTTGGAGGAGGGGAGGGAGGAAAATTCGACGTGATGTGGGAGGGCGGTCTCCTTTTCTGGCAGGGCTGCTCGTTCCCTGCTGCTTGTGTGATAGCTCTCAAGGAAAGCGGCGGGGGTCAACGAATAATTGAGCCCCGCCGCCGTTTTTTTTCAGGCTCAGGCTAGGGCCTTGGAAATCCGCGCCAGGCCCGCCTCGATGATTTTCTCCGAGGTGGCATAGGACAGGCGCACGCAGCCGTCCTCCCCAAAGGCGATCCCGGGAACCACTGCCACGTTGTGATCCTCCAGCAACATCGCACAAAGGCTCATGGAGCCCGTAATCTGGCGCCCGTTGATTGTCCGACCATAGAGGCCCGTGACGTCGGGGAACACATAGAAGGCGCCCTGCGGCTCGCCGCAGCGAACACCGGGGATCGCGTTCAGTCCGTCGATCATCAGGCGGCGGCGCTTGTCAAAGGTCTCAATCCAGCCAGTCAGGAACGCGTGGTCGCTGGTCAGCGCGGCGGCGGCGGCGCGC